>RKMJ01000072.1_pt1 | contig 126059 bp, 114 predicted proteins | sample 2174201 | NCBI WGS metagenome assembly RKMJ01 (sample SAMN10236717, study PRJNA505202) | synthetic metagenome | isolation source: mock community containing 12 organisms: Thioclava sp. ES.032, Psychrobacter... | place: USA: Walnut Creek | collected 2015-10-01 | reverse complement strand
AGATCTTCCAGCAACTCTTTGTCTTCTTGCATGACGCTTGAATCGATATCGACTGAAATCACGTCATGGCGGCCATTCATGGTCACTTTCACCATGCCAGCCCCCGCCTCACCCAGCACTTCGGCTTCGGCGACTTCTTCCTGGGCCTGCTGCATTTTTTCCTGCATTTCTTGGGCTTGTTTCATCAAGTTACCCATGCCGCCTTTCATCATGGTAGAACTCTCCATTCATTAGTTGATCGCACAGCGTTAGCGCGACTCATCAACGGGTTTGACACTGGTTTCGACAAGCTGTGCGCCGAAGGCCTGCTTTAACTCTACTACATGGGGGTCGCGCTGCAAGACATCAACCGCCTGGGCATGACGCTCCGCCTGGCAACGCACTTCACGCTGACGTGGCGTTTCCACCGCGTCGGATAGATCGTCTACAAAAAACACAATACGTCGGGATACCCCGAGCTCAGCCAATGCATCTTGAATACGCGTTTGGTGAACGTCAGCCTGCATTGCCGCCTGGCTAGGCGCCAATCGAAGCGTCAGCGTATGCCCATCATCGCTCTCTAGCTGGCAGTTGGCCGCTAGGCTGCGCGTTAGCCCCCCAAGACCCAGGGCATCGAACTGCGCAAGCCATTGACCATGATCCCAACGCTCAACCAGCGACACTGAGGCGCTGGCTTGCGCAACTGGCTCTGGCTCTGGCTCTGGCTCTGGCTCTGGCTCTGGCTCTGGCTCTGGCTCTGGCTCTGGCTCTGGCTCTGGCTCTGGCTCTGGCTCTGGCTCTGGCTCTGGCTCTGGCTCTGGCTCTGGCTCTGGCTCTGGCTCTGGCTCTGAGCTCAGTGTTGGCGGTTCTTGCGGCTCGTCAAGCGCCCAAGGCGGGGGGTCAGTTACCTCTTCGTTAGTAGAGGGCTCCTCACTAACGGAAGCTTCCTCGCTATCCGGTATTTCTACGCTATTCGCTTCTTCGTCTCGGCTCACCGGCGCCTGGGGTGGCGGGGCTGAGTTAGCTACCTCTACCTCGGGCTGCCCGCTTTCCTCAGCAGTTGGCGTGGCCTCAGGCTGAAGCGGTAGCTTGGTCGTCGGTGGTTTAGGCACGCCTTGGGGGCGAAACGCCAGCATCCTGAGCAGCGTCATTTCCAGCGCACTGCGTAAATCGGGGGCGTGTTGCATATCACCACGGCCCTGAATACCGATTTGGTAGTACAGCTGGATATCCTCGGCGCTGAAACGCGACGCTAACTGAAGGATAACGTCGCGATCGCCGTGGCTGTTGTCCACCGCATCGGGGACCATCTGCGCCACCGCCAGGCGGTGTAGCATTCCGGTGACATCGTCCAACACAGCGGCAAAATCGGGGCTTTGCTCGGCCAACTGGCCAACTTCTGAAAGCAAGCGCGGCACATTGACCTCGGCTAGCGCTTCGATAAGAGCAATCACGTGACGGTGATCCAGCGTCCCCAGCATCGCTGCCACATCAGCATGCCTTACGGCTCCCTGGCCAAAAGCAATGGCCTGATCGGTCAGGCTCATGGCATCGCGCATCGAGCCTTCAGCCGCCTTACCCAACAGCCAAAGCGCGCTTTCGTCAAACGCGACACCTTCACTCGTTAAGATATGCGTCAGGTGGGTCACCACCCGCTCTGGCGGCATATGCTTTAGCGTGAATTGCAGACAGCGCGAGAGCACTGTGGCGGGTAGCTTTTGTGGGTCGGTGGTAGCCAGCAGAAACTTGACGTGGGGAGGCGGCTCTTCAAGGGTTTTCAGCAGCGCGTTAAAGCTGCTCGTCGAGAGCATATGCACCTCATCAATGAGGTACACCTTGTAGCGCCCCTGAGTAGGAGCATATTGCACGTTATCGAGCAGTTCGCGGGTGTCTTCAACCTTGGTCCGCGAGGCAGCGTCCACTTCAATTAGATCGACAAAACGCCCTTCGTCAATGGCTTGGCAACTATCACACTGACCGCAAGGCGTTGAGGTGACACCCTCATCGCCGCGCCCATTGGCCGTGCAGTTAAGGCACTTGGCCAATATGCGCGCAAGCGTGGTCTTGCCCACGCCCCGCGTGCCGGTAAACAGGTACGCATGGTGTAAGCGCCCCTGGTCAAGGGCATTGACCAGGGCGCGCTGAACATGGGCCTGGCCCACAAGTTCGTGGAATGTACGCGGCCGCCATTTACGGGCCAGAACCTGATAGCTCATTGAGCATGACATCCTTAGGCGGAGTGGTTTGTCTATCCAACGGGCTTAACAAGCTGGCTAGGCATTATCACCGCTTTCATTGGCGGCGGCACGCTGCCCCGCCTCTTTTACCAGCGTTTCCAGCTCGCCATTCTGATGCATCTCGATAACGATATCGCAGCCACCCACTAGCTCGCCTTCAACCCACAGCTGCGGGAAGGTAGGCCAGTTGGCAATTTTCGGCAATTCGGCACGAATATCCGGATTATCCAGCACATTGACGAACGCAAACCGCTCGCCGCAGCTCATCAGTGCCTGAACGGTCTGGGCTGAGAAGCCGCACTGCGGCAGCTGAGGCGTGCCTTTCATATAAATCAGGATCGGGTTTTCACTGATTTGACGCTGGATGTTTTCGGCTGTTGTGCTCATACAGTCTCCTAGTCTTGATCAAGGCGATTGATTCGTCGTGCAGCATGCATTCGGCGATATAATGAAATGCCCGAGTGTACTGCTCAACCTTATTCGGTGTTTGTCATTCTACGCGTGCCAACCACGTTGCGCATCCCCCAGGGCATCGCTAGGATAGGGTTTTTGCGCGGAGACTACCTTCATGGCGACACGCCATTTCCTGACATTACTGGACTTAACGCCCGACGAGTTACACTACTTAATCCAGCGTGCCATCACCATTAAGAGCAACCTAAAGGCGCAAGGGCCGCGCTACACGCCGTTGCCTAACCGCACACTGGCGATGATTTTCGAGAAATCGTCTACGCGAACGCGCGTGTCGTTCGAGACTGCCATGGCACAATTTGGTGGCCATGCGCTGTTTCTATCTCCCCGTGATACGCAGTTGGGCCGCGGCGAGCCCATCGAAGACACCGCCCGTGTGCTGGCCGAGATGGTCGATGCGGTAATGATCCGCACCTTCTCCCACGCCGGGCTGGAAACCTTCGCCAAGGCCAGCGACGTTCCCGTGATCAATGCGCTGAGCGACGACTACCATCCCTGCCAGTTGCTCGCCGACGTCATGACCTGGACCGAGCTGCGCGGTAGCGTCAAAGGCCGCACTGCGGTATGGATTGGCGATGGCAACAACATGTGCCACTCCTGGATCAATGCAGCGCGCCAATTCGGTTTTCATCTAAAAGTTTGCTGCCCCAAGGGCTATGAGCCTCGCGCTGACATCATGGCAGCGGCTGGCGACCACGTAACGTTACTCCACGACCCGCAAGCGGCTGCCGACGGTGCCGATCTAATCACCACCGATGTTTGGGCGTCCATGGGGCAAGAGGAAGAACAGGCCAAACGTGAAGCTGACTTTGCCAGCTTTCAGGTCACCGAGGCTTTACTTGATAGTGCCAAGCCAGACGCGCTGTTTTTGCACTGTCTGCCCGCCCATCGCGGTGAAGAGATTAGCCACACCCTTTTAGACGACCCACGTGCCGTCGTATGGCAAGAAGCCGGCAATCGCCTTCATGCTCAAAAAGCGCTTATCGAATTCCTGCTGCTGGGCAAAGTAAGTGATTAACAACAGACGCATTGTTTGTTTATAACACCTTGACAAACCGCCATAAAAAAACGCCTGGCCGATAAATTCGGCCAGGCGTTTTTTATAATATTCTTGGTGGAGCCTAGCGGGATCGAACCGCTGACCTCAACACTGCCAGTGTTGCGCTCTCCCAGCTGAGCTAAGGCCCCACATGCTGTCGTTGCAACAGCGAGGCGCATACTACGATGCCATATGCTACGGGTCAAGGTTTTACGTATTTCTCAGGTTACTAATTCTCCTTTGGCGATAGCTGTGGCACTCTATAGGACTAACAGGGTCATATAGTCACATTTAGCCTGCTTGTTTGGCGGACGATGGGGTGTACGCGACACCGACCCGGCTTCTGAACCCACCGCTTACGTATTGTGACGTTTCAATGCAGGAGCTAGTCCCTTGATCAACGTTTTAATTGCCGATGACCACCACCTGGTGAGAACAAGTATTGCCCACCTACTGAATGATGAGTGTGATATTCATATTGTAGGTGAGGTGGACGACGGTGAAGGTGCCGTATCCAAGTGTCGCCAATTGAGACCCGATATAGTATTGATGGATATCCGCATGCCGGGGATTGGCGGCCTGGAAGCCACCCGCCGCATTCATCGCGGTATGGAAGATATCAAAGTGTTGATCCTAACCGGCCATCTAGAAGATAACGTTGCCAGACGCATGTTGGAAGCGGGCGCTTCCGGGTTCTTGAGCAAAGGCACCGACGCCACTGAAATGGTCAACGCTATTCGCGAGGTGTTTCATGGCCGACGCTACATCAGCCAAGAGATTGCCCAGCGTCTTGCCATGCTACACTTTCACACCGAAGACAGCCCTTTCACCCAACTGTCGCACCGCGAGCTGCAAATAGCGCTAATGATTGTTAACTGCCAGCGGGTTCAGGATATTTCCGACCGATTGCATCTAAGCCCTAAAACAGTCAATACCTATCGTTACCGCCTGTTTGAAAAGCTCCAAGTAGCCACCGACGTGGAGCTAACGCACCTTGCATTACGCCATGGCTTGGTAGAAGGGTTTGATCGAGCGGAAGGTTAATTTCCCGTTAGCCATTGAGCCGCAATAAAGGCAGTAACGCTTGACTATGACCTTTGATGCCAAAAAGTTTTTAAGCACGGTTAGTACATCTCCTGGCGTCTATCGCATGCTAGACAGCTCAGGAAACACCCTCTATGTCGGCAAGGCGAAGCGTTTAAAAGCTCGCTTAGCCAGTTACTTCCGTGGCCAACTCAACACCAAAACCCAGGCCATGGTCGGGCGCATCGCGGACGTTCAAGTTACTGTCACGCGCAGTGAAACGGAAGCACTGCTGCTCGAACAGACCCTGATCAAGGAACTGCGCCCGCCTTACAACATATTGTTGCGCGACGACAAATCATACCCTTTCGTGTTTGTCAGCGACCGACACCCCTACCCCGCTCTCGAATACAAACGCGCCCGTCAACGACGTGGCGATGGACGTTACCTCGGCCCCTACCCCAGCAGCGGCGCGGTACGCGAAAGCCTTGCCCTGATGCAAAAGATCTTTCGCATCCGCAACTGCGAAGACAGCGTTTTCGCTCACCGCTCGCGCCCCTGTCTGCAGTATCAGATTCAACGTTGTAGCGCGCCCTGCGTCGATTACATCTCCGCCGAAGATTACCGTCGCGACGTTGAGCATGCCGTGATGTGTTTGGAAGGCAAAAGCGAGCACGTCACCCAGGAGCTGACCGCATCGATGGAGGCGGCAAGCCAGGCGTTGGATTTTGAAGAAGCCGGACGCTTTCGCGACCAGATACAGCAGCTGCGCCAGCTCCAGCAGCGCCAGTTTGTCGACACCGAAAGCGGTGATGCGGACATCTTTGCGCTGGCCCAGCGCCCAGGTGCACTGGGCATTTCGGTGCTGAGCGTGCGCGACGGTCGGTTACTCGGCGCACGCCACCACATGCCCAAGAACGACCTCGACCTGACGCCGGAACTGCTACTCACCGAGGTCGTCAGCCAGTACTATCTCGGCCAGCCGCACAACATTCCAAGCGAAGTGATCACCAGCCACCCGCTCGAAGATACTGCCCTGCTGGCGGACGCCCTCTCGCATCACGCCGGCAAACGCATCCGGGTCACCAGTCAGGTACGTGGCCACCGCGCCCAATGGCAGCACTTGGCCATGACCAATGCAGAACAACAGCTAGCCTCGCAGCTTGCTAATCAGAGCCAACTGAGCGAGCGCTTCAGCGCCTTGCAACAGGCACTGGGGCTAGAGAAAACACCCCAGCGACTGGAGTGCTTTGATATCAGCCACAGTCACGGCGAGGCAACGGTTGCCTCGTGCGTTGTGTTCGATCAGCAGGGTCCTCGCAAAAGCGATTACCGCCACTTCCGTATAGAAGGGGTCGCAGCAGGTGACGACTACGCCGCCATGCAGCAAGCGCTAACGCGCCGCCTCAAGCGGATTAAAAATGGCGAAGCCATAGCGCCTGATATTTTGATTGTCGACGGCGGGAAAGGGCAATTGAATATGGCCCGTGAAGTATTGAGCACGCTGGCTATCGACACGATCACGCTGCTCGGTGTGGCTAAAGGCACCACCCGTAAAGCCGGCCTGGAAAGCGTTTTTATCGATACGCCAGATCATCCATTGCCGCTCGACCCTGCCTCGCCGGCACTGCATCTTATTCAGCATATTCGCGACGAGTCCCACCGTTTTGCCATCGCGGGCCACCGTGCCCAGCGTGATAAAGCACGACGTACGTCGACGCTGCAGGATATCCCCAATGTCGGTCCCAAGCGGCGGCGTGAACTACTGCGCTTTTTTGGTGGATTACAAGGCGTACAAAAAGCCAGCCGCGCCGAGCTAGCCCGCGTTCCAGGCATAAGCGAAGCACTGGCTGAAAGTATTTATAGCGCTCTTCATGGATAAAACGCATCGTTAACATAGATGCCATCGGCCAAGGCAGATAGAATGACACCAACCATTTTGTTTCCATGACCCCACGGCAAGGATCGCAGTTCGCGATGAATATACCCAACCTCTTAACGCTCGCTAGAATCGCGTTTATTCCACTGCTGGTGGTGCTATTTTATTTGCCCTTCAGTTGGAGCATGCCCATCGCCGCTGGCTTGTTTGGCCTTGCGTCAGTGACAGACTGGCTCGATGGCTATTTGGCACGCCGCTGGAATCAATCCACGCCGTTCGGGGCCTTCCTAGACCCGGTCGCCGACAAACTGATGGTGGTCGTCGCGCTAGCGCTGCTAATAGAGCGCTTTGATACGCTACTGTTAACGCTTCCCGCGCTGGTTATTATCGGACGCGAAATCGTCATTTCAGCGCTACGCGAATGGATGGCGGAAATGGGCAAGCGAGGCATGGTGGCGGTATCCTGGATAGGTAAGCTAAAAACGACCCTACAAATGGTCGCCTTGCTGGTTCTGCTCGCCTTCCCCCCCGACAACCCCCTAGCACACCTAGGTGTGGTGATACTTTATGCAGCGGCTATCTTAACGCTCTGGTCGATGATTCAATACCTCAAATCCGCTTGGCCGCATTTAAGTCGCTCCATGTAAGTCGCTGATTCTTAAACGCGCCTCAGTGCCGGAAATGTTTGATTGACAAGCGAAATGCGTTGCGTATAATTCGCCCTCGAGTCGAGCGGGAATAGCTCAGTGGTAGAGCATCGCCTTGCCAAGGCGAGGGTCGGGAGTTCGAATCTCCTTTCCCGCTCCATTTTGGATTGTGTGGAAAATCAGGTGAGGGTCGGGAGCTGGAACGCCAGCCCGGTCGAATCTACTTCCCCGCACCAACGACTCAATGAGGCTGGATGGCAGAGTGGTTATGCAGCGGACTGCAACTCCGTGTACGCCGGTTCGATTCCGACTCCAGCCTCCATTTTTAAGTGCACCGATTCCCATCGCTGCGCTGCCCGGATGGCGAAATTGGTAGACGCAAGAGACTTAAAATCTCTCGGGGGCAACCCCGTGCCGGTTCAAGTCCGGCTCCGGGCACCACTTCCTGCAACACCCCTCCAATATTGACTATATCCCAGCCATTATTAGCATCCTTAGATAATTCAGCCTCTGTTCATCGCCATCTGCCTGACACCGCGCTATCATGCCTGCCGTTACCCAATTAGTGATCAGCCACCGCTCATCACGTTGATTGGATGTTTAGGTTTCGCTTGCTAAGGAGCACCCCATGACAACGCCCACCTCGGATATTTTGATCATCGGTGGCGGCGTTGCCGGTTTAACTCTTGCTTTAACGGTCGCCGACACGCACAGCGTGGCACTGATTCGTCCGGCTCAAGACGACAAAGGCGCTAGCCGCTGGGCACAAGGTGGGATTGCCGCCGTTCTTTCGCCCGACGATCATGTGGATGACCACGTCAACGACACCCTAATTGCCGGTGACGGCTTATGCGATGAGCAAGCAGTCCGCTTTACCGTCGAACACGGCCCTGAGGCTATTGCCTGGCTGATTGGTAGCGGCGTGCCCTTCACCCCCGACCATACGGCGAATGCACGTTACCCTTTCCATCTAACACGCGAAGGCGGTCACAACGCACGGCGTATCATTCACGCCGACGACGCTACCGGGCGCGCCGTGGTTGATACGCTGTTACAGCGTGTTTTGGCACACCCTAATATCAGCCAGTACCACCACCTTAGCGTGGTAGGCTTAATGCAAGATGAGCAAGGGGCATGTATAGGCGCTTATGCGCTTGACGAGCAACAGCAGTGGCATGCCCTAACTGCCCATCACACGGTGCTCGCAACAGGGGGCGCTAGCGGCCTCTACCAGCACACCACCACTCCCGCGCCCAGCAGTGGCGAAGGTATGATCATGGCGGCGGAATTAGGTGCCACCTTGATGAACCTAGAGTTTCAGCAGTTTCATCCCACCTGCCTTTACGACCCCGATGGCCCGGCGTTCCTGATTAGTGAAGCCGTGCGCGGCGAAGGCGGTTACTTGCTCAACGCGGCAGGCGAGCGCTTTATGCCAGCGCTGGACACAAGAGCGGAGCTCGCTCCGCGCGATGTGGTAGCGCGCGCCATCGATGCCGAAATACAGGCACAGACGCTGCCGCATGTATGGCTTGACGTCCGCCATTTAGGTGACGAGGCCATTCACCACCACTTCCCGACCATTCAGGCACACTGCGCCTCGCGCGGTATCGATATTACCCAGCAACCCATTCCAGTCGTGCCCGCCGCCCACTATAGCTGTGGCGGCGTCGCGACTGATCTCACGGGAGCAACGGGGGTGCCCAGACTTTTCGCGATTGGCGAAACGGCCTGCACAGGGCTACACGGTGCCAACCGCATGGCCAGCAACTCGCTTCTGGAGTGCCTGGTATTTGCGCGTAGCTGCGCACAGGCGATTCAACGTACCGCGCCCGACACAGCGCAATATGACATCAAGTTACCCGCATTACCCGCAGCACATGGCATCATCGACACGCAGGTCGGTGCGCTGCGCCAGCAGACACGCGCCATTATGAGCCAGCATGTGGCCATTGTGAGAAGTGCCGCTGGGCTCGCTACTGCAAGTGACCTACTCACCCAGATAGCCGACACGCTTGCTGAACTGAGCGAACAGCAGATGACCGCCGAGGCTCAGCGTTTACAGCAGCTAATTAATCTCGCCCGGTTAACGGTAGTGGCGGCCCAGCAGCGCCATGAGTCAAGGGGATTACACTACACGACGGACTGGCCTGGTCACGCTGAAAACAGCCAGCCTTCACGGCTAACACTCAATGATCTGAGCAAGCACTAGCGCGTTGATAGATGTGAGAATAAACGTTAACGGCCTGGCGAGTGAAATAACCGACGTACCGCACGGTGCTCCTCAGGTGGCACGCTGTCTGGCCAAAGCCACACACGCTGCTGACCTACTTGCAAGCCTATCAGCCACGGCATTAGATAATCACAGTGCACTACCAATGCGTCATCGAGGTCACCTTGCGGTAACAACCAACGACCCAGCGGCCCCTCAGCCTGGGGTAATAGATAAAGCATGCCGCTAGGAAGCTGCTTAAAACTACGCCACAAATATATCCCCCCGACTAAGACCACTAGCGCACCCGCCAGCCACCCCATGACGATCAAGCACATCAAAGCAAGTCCAAGCAGTAGACCGCTTTGCAACGCCCACCAAAGCTTAGAGCGTACGATAGGCAGAATTATCGGTGTTTTCGGCATGTTCAACGATCATTTTAACGACGCGATGTAACGCTGGGTCTTCAGGCCATTCACGACGCATCAGCCAAACAAATAAATCCTGGTCTTCTTCATCAATTAATTGATGAAACGCATGTTGATCATTTTCATCCAAATGGTCGTAGCGCTGTTCTAAAAAGGGAATCAACAGTAAATCCAGCTCCCACATACCTCGACGTGAGTGCCAATAAAGCCGCTTACGGGCAATAGCGGCTGGGGATGTGTCATCGCTCAACGTTGGCCTCTCTTAGGTGAGTAAATGGAATGAGAGGTCAGTATACCTAAGCCACAGGGTCGCGCCAGCGCCAAGCTTGTCCTATGCTATTACCGATTGTAGTACCTTGTTTTAGCTAAATTGTTTTATCCCCTATTGCGCAGTATGCTGAGACAGGTGGCAGATAGGTCGTATTGATCGGCCTTTAACGTCCGCAGGGAGCTAACCGATGACAAAATCTGAATTAATCGAACAAATTGCCATGCACCAACCCGAACTTTCGGCAAAAGAAGTTGAGACAGCGGTTCGCATCATTCTCGACGATATGACCGACGCACTGGCCAGTGGAGGGCGAGTCGAAATTCGTGGTTTTGGAAGTTTTTCGCTTCATTACCGTGAGCCACGTACCGGGCGCAATCCGAAAACCGGCGAACCCGTCGAGCTTGAAGGCAAATACGTCCCTCATTTCAAACCGGGTAAAGAATTACGCGAGCAGGTCGATGCCAGCCGCGCATTAGGGTATTAACACTCAAAAAGGCGTTAATACCGTATGCGAATCTTTAACCGGTTTTCATGCCTTCTTTGGATGACGCCGGGCAACGACTCGTACACAATGGTACTACCGTGAAAGCTACTGACTAGGAACCTCTCATGCGTTGGATTAAAGGGCTGATTCTGGCCATTATTTTGCTGGTGGTACTGCTTGTGGGCATTTTGTTTGCGGTCAACAACCAGCAAACCATTGCGCTCAATCTAATTTGGCTAGAACTACCTGCCATTTCGCTATCCGTCTGGCTGCTGGCGACATTAACCTTGGGTGTGTTGGTCGGCATGCTCGCCATGATGGGGGTGTATATTCGCCTCAAAGCCAAGTTGGCGCGCAGCGAACGTCACAGCAAACAACAACGCAAGGAACTTGACCAGCTGCGCACGCAGGAGTTTAAGGAACTGGCTTAAATGCTGGATATCGCGCTGCTGGGCGTTTTATTTGTCGCCATTGCGATAGGCTACGGGCTTGGCTTTCGTCAAGCGTCTCGGCGCTCACCCGAAACGACGCCTACCAATAGCGGCCTCTCCCGAGACTACTTCGTCGGGCTGAACTATCTGCTCAACGAGCAACCCGACGAAGCCATCAATACGTTTATCAATGCGCTGGACGTCAATAGCGATACCGTCGAGACCCACATCACCCTGGGTAGGCTATTTCGTTCGCGGGGTGAAGCCGACAAAGCCGTCAGCATTCATCAGAATCTGCTGGCACGCCCGGCGCTCTCCGATGCTACCAACGCGAAGGTACAACTGGAGCTTGCGCGCGATTTTGTGGCGCTGGGGGTTCATGACCGTGCTCAGCGACTGCTAAGAACGCTGCTCGACCAGGACCACGATAGCGAACTGCGCTACCCCGCTAAACGACTGCTGATCGATTTATTAGAGCGCGAAAAGGACTGGCAAAGCGCCTTTGACACCGCCGCTCCGCTATTTAAACAGTACCCCAACATACGCCGGGCGGCGGCCCATTGGCAGTGTGAGCTGGCTGAGATTGAGACCGCCAATGCCAGCCGGGCGTTGGCCAAACGCCATTTGAAAAAAGCCTTACAGCTCGACCCACAGTGCGTGCGCGCCAACTTAATACTCGCCGATCTCGATATGGATAACGGCAGTTATCCCCAGGCAATCAGTCGCTTAACGCGTATTCTGGACCAAGATATCGCTCATCTACCGACCATGCTGCCAGCGTTAAAGCGCGCCTATCAGCGCAACGACGATGTCGTCGGGCTTGAAACACATCTAAATCAACTGATTGAGGTCGCTCCCTACACCAGCTTAATCATCGAGCTAGGTGAGCTGGTTCATCATCGGGATGGAGTCGACCCTGCCATTAGCGTCACTGGCGAACTACTTAGCCGCGCCCCCAGTTTACGAGGGCTCAACTATCTGGTTGATCTGTATATTGAAAGCCAGCGCCTGCAGGGCAGGGACTCGCCGGATACGCGCCTGGTGCTGCTCAAATACCACACCGAAGCATTATTGAAGGACCGTCCTCGACATCGCTGCCTACGCTGCGGCTTTACCAGCGACGCCCTGCAATGGCAGTGCCCTACCTGTCGCTATTGGGGCACCATCAAACCGATTATCGGCGTAGAAGGCGAGTAGTGATCGCAGCACCGAATGGGTAACTTATAGCCGTACCCCCAGTTCTTTCTCGATAGCCATCAACGCGTCCATCGGGCTTTCTGCCTGGGTGACTGGGCGTCCCACCACTAAGTGCGTACTGCCTGCCTGTATCGCCTCACTGGGGCTCATAATGCGCTGCTGATCATTAGCGGCGGCGAACGCAGGCCGGATGCCTGGGGTCACTTTCAAGAACGCGTCGCCACACAGTGACGCAAGCTGAGCCGATTCCTGGGCGGAACACACCACGCCATGCAAACCACTTTGCTGGGCTAATTGAGCCAGCCGCGTTACATGTTCGCCAAGCGTTGAAGATACCCCGATCTCCGTCAGATCGTCGGCCTGCATGCTGGTTAGCACCGTGACGGCTATCAAGCGAGTCTCAAGGCGCTGCTGCTCTAACCGTTTAGCCGCCGCCTCCATCATCGCCCGGCCACCGCTGGCATGCACGTTGACCATCCACACCCCCTGCTCCGCCGCCGCTTCGACCGCGCTGGCCACGGTATTGGGGATATCATGGAATTTAAGGTCCAGAAATACCTCAAAGCCCCTCCCGTGCAATGCTTCCAGCACGGCCGGCCCGCTGCGGGTGAATAACTCTTTGCCAACTTTAAGCCGGCAGCGAGACGGATCCAACTGATCGGCCATACACAGCGCCGCATCCAGCGAAGGGTAATCAAGTGCGATAATCAGCGGTGATTCAGTAACAGCCATGCCAAGCTCCCCAAGTGTTTCGGCGCATTATATCAGTCACCCCGGCTCGCTATGTAAGCCTTTTGCCATACACACATGGCAAAAGGCTTACATGATGAATCGCTAATCTCCGACAGCATCGCTCAGAAATCCAGTTAAGGTGAAAGAGCGGGGGATTTCCCGTTAACCACAGGACGGATAACCAACATAAGGGGCTTGGAATGAAGCTATCACTGAAAGGATTATTTGCCGCATTACTCTTGAGCATCGGCATTGGGGTTGCCAGCAACGGCCTGGCCCAAGACATTGCCCCGATTAATATCAATAGCGCCGATACCGAACTGCTTGATGAGCTGCCGGGCATCGGCCCAAGCCGCGCTGAGGCAATTATTGAGGATCGCGAAGCGAACGGCGACTTCGAAAACGCCGAAGACCTGACCCGCGTCAGTGGCATTGGGCCAGCCACCGTTGACCGTATGCGCGACCAAATTACTGTTGAGGACTAAGCGCACGAGTGCAAACACCGCCTGATCGCGCTAGCGTATCGGGCGGTTCGCTATTTAAGGGGTCATTTCCCATAGCGCCATAAAATTATCGACCGGCATTGATGAAAGTGCAGCATGGTCATTGCACGCGAGCCTAATCGCCTCACAGCGGCGCGCGGGAAAACGGGTGGCAAGATGGCGCTGAAATTTCTCCATTAGCAGGTGCATGCCTTCGTCGCGGCGGCGGCGATGGCCCAGCGGATACTCCACTACTCTCTTCTCGGTGGCCGTACCATCATCAAAAAACACCTGCACAGCATTGGCAATCGAACGTTTATCAGGATCATGATAAGCGCTTGAATAATCAGAATCTTCTTCCACAACCATTTTTGCGCGAAGCTGATCAATCAGCGGGTGTCGCGCGTGAAAGTCATCTTCGTAGTGGTCAGCGGTTAATTCTCCCTGCATCAAGGGCACCGCCACCATGTACTGCAGGCAGTGATCACGGTCAGCAGGGTTAGCAAGCTGCCCGGTCTTGGAAATGATGCGAATAGCCGCTTCATGGGTGGTGATCACAATACGCTCGATAGATGCTAGGCGATCTTTAACCAGAGGGTGCAACGCCACCGCCGCTTCACAGGCGGTCTGGGCGTGAAATTCAGCGGGGAAAGCCACTTTGAATAAAATATTTTCCATCACGTAGCAGCCCAGCTCACGCTGGAAGTGGAGCTTACGCTCGCCCTCGGGCTTGAGACTGAGGTCTTTATTGCTATGGCTAAAGGAGACGTCGTAAAACCCCCATTGAGGCGCTGTCAAAGCACTGGGAATGCCCATTTCGCCGCGCATGGCGATGTCCGCCAGACGCACAGCGCGGGAGGTGGCATCCCCCGCTGCCCAGCTCTTCCGGGAGCCTGCATTGGGCGCATGACGATAGGTGCGCAGGCTTTGGCCATCTACCCAGGCGTGTGAGAGTGCCGAGAGCAACTGCTCACGGTCAGCGCCCATCAGCTTGGCGACAACGGCGGTGGAGGCCACTTTCACCAGCACCACGTGGTCAAGGCCCACGCGGTTGAAACTGTTATCCAGCGCTAAAACGCCCTGAATCTCATGGGCCATGATCATGGCATGCAGAACGTCGCCCATCACCAGAGGCGCAGCACCTTTGGCCACTCGCTTTTGGGAGAGATGGTCCGCAACGGCAAGAATCGCGCCCAGATTGTCAGAGGGGTGCCCCCACTCCGCAGCAAGCCAGGTATCGTTGTAATCAAGCCAGCGCACGATGGTACCGATATCCCAGGCTGCTTTTACCGGATCTAGCCGCAGCGAGGTACCCGGTACGCGGGCGCCATGCGGTACCACCGTGCCCTCAACTAGCGGGCCAAGGTGCTTGGTACATTCCGGGAAACGCAGTGCCAGCAACCCACAGCCCAGCGTATCCATCAAACAGTAGCGCGCCGTTGCCAGTGCTTCCTCTGAAGGCGCGCCAAAGTTGAGAACGTAATCCGCCAGAGTCTGAAGCTCTGCATCGTAGTCAGGACGCTCGTTGACGTCGGCGGTCTGCATGGCATTGCCCCCTAATGGTTTAGCGTATCGCCCGGGACGCGCACGGCTCCTTCCATCAACACCCGCGCACTGCGGCTCATTACGGCTTTATCAATTTGCCAGCGCCCTTCAATCAAGCTTGCCTGCGCGCCCACACGCAAACTGCCTGAAGGATGACCAAACGTTACCGCGTCGCGCTCCCCGCCACCCGCTGCCTCATTGACCAACGTACCGTTAATTGACGCTGCCGCGGCAATCGCCACGGCCGCTGTTCCCATCATCGCGTGGTGTAGCTTGCCCATTGAAAGCGCCCTTACTACCAGATCGATAGCTTTGCTGCTTACTGCTTTTCCACTAGAAGCAGTATAGCTGGCCGACGGTGCGACAAACGCTACTTTCGGCGTATGCTGGCGACTGGCCGCCTCATCTACGTGCTTAATCAGCCCCATGCGCACGGCGCCATGGGCACGGATAGTTTCAAACATGGCAAGCGCCTTGCTGTCGCCATTGATAGCATCCTGAAGCTCGGTACCGGTATAACCAATGTCGGCAGCGTTGATAAACACCGTAGGAATACCCGCGTTGATCAGCGTGGCTTTCAAAACGCCCACGCCCGGGACATCCAGGTCATCCACCAGGTTGCCGGTGGGGAAGATGGCCCCTTCGCCATCGGCCGGGTCCATAAAGGCCACCGGGATTTCTGCAGCGGGGAACGTCACGCCGTCGAGCTCAAAGTCACCGGTCTCCTGCACCTCCCCGTTGCTAATTGGCACCCGTGACACAATGGTTTTCTGGATATTGACCTGCCAGATGCGCACCTCGACCACACCGTTTTCCGGGATGCGCCCAGGATCAACGAGGCCGTTGGTAATCGCAAAGGGACCCACCGCCGCGGAAAGATTGCCGCAGTTGCCGCTCCAATCCACAAAGGGCTTATCGATGGAGACCTGGCCAAATAAATAATCAACGTCGTGTTCCGACGATTCACTTTTCGACAGAATCACCGTTTTACTGGTGCTGGACGTTGCCGCGCCCATGCCGTCGATTTGCTTTTCGTAAGGGTCGGGGCTGCCAATCACCCGCAGCAGCAGCTGATCTCGCGCTTTGCCGGGCCGCTGGGCGGCATCGGGCAAATCACTGAGTTTAAAAAACACACCCTTACTGGTGCCGCCACGCATATAGGTGGCGGGGATTTTGAGTTGGGGGCCATAAGGCATTTGATGTTATCTCCAGCTAGGCAGCGGTGGATTCAAGAAAGTCCTGGGCGAACCGCTGCAACACACCGCCGGCGGTGTAAATCGACACCTCCTCGGCGGTATCCAGACGACAAATCACCGGCACACGCTCGGCACTACCACTTTGGCGATGGATTACCAGCGTGAGCTTGGCCCCCGGCTGCGGCGCCCCCTCTACATCGTAAATTTCGGTGCCGTCCAACGCCAATGTGTGCCGCGTTGTACCCTCTTCGAACTGCAGCGGCATCACGCCCATGCCGATCAAATTGGTGCGGTGAATACGCTCGAAGCCTTCGGCCACAATGGTTTCGACCCCGGCCAGCGCAACGCCTTTGGCCGCCCAGTCACGAGAGGACCCTTGACCGTAGTCGGCACCGGCGATAATGATCAACGGCTGCTTGCGGGCCATGTAGGTTTCGATTGCCTCCCACATCCGCGTGACCTTACCCTCGGGCTCAACGCGGGCCAGCGACCCTTGCACCACCTTGCCCTGCTCGTCGTGGACCATTTCGTTAAACAACTTAGGATTGGCCAACGTAGCGCGCTGGGCGGTTAAATGGTCGCCCCGGTGGGTGGCGTAGGAGTTAAAGTCCTCCTCGGGCAGGCCCATCTTGTCCAGATATTCTCCCGCCGCGCTATTCAACTGAATCGCGTTAGAAGGCGAAAGGTGATCAGTGGTGATGTTGTCCGGCAGAATCGCCAGCGGGCGCATACCCTTCAAACCGCGCTCTTTAGCCATATTGCCTTCCCAGTAGGGCGGGCGACGAATATAGGTGCTCTGGGGGCGCCACTCATACAGTGGGCTAACCAGGGTTCGCGCCGCCTTCTGCAGGTCGAACATCGGGATATAGGTATCGCGAAACTGCTCGGGTTTTACCGACGATTTCACAATCGCGTCGATCTCGCTGTCGTCAGGCCATATATCTTTCAAAGTGACCGGGTTGCCCTGGGCATCGTGCCCTAAAATATCCTTTTCGATATCAAAGCGGATCGTACCGGCAATGGCGTAAGCCACCACCAGCGGTGGCGAGGCCAGAAACGCCTGCTTGGCGTGGGGGTGAATACGCCCGTCGAAGTTGCGGTTACCCGACAACACCGCCGTAGCGTATAAATCGCGCTCGATTATCTCTTCCTGAATCTTCGGCTCCAGCGCACCGGACATGCCATTGCAGGTGGTGCACGCGTAGGCCACCACGCCAAAGCCCAGGTCTTCCAGCTCGCCCATCAAGCCAGCTTCTTCCAGATACATCTTGACGGTTTTTGAGCCAGGCGCCAGCGAGGACTTGACCCAAGGTTTGCGGGTTAAACCCAGCCTGTTGGCGTTACGGGCAATCAACCCCGCCGCCACCATATTGCGCGGGTTGGAGGTATTGGTGCAGCTGGTGATGGCGGCGATAATCACCGCGCCGTCGGGCATCCGGCCAGCTTTCTCTTCTGCTCGGGCTTTATCCATATCCCCCGCGATACCGTTTTTGGCAAGCTCTGAAGTGGGTAAGTGGGCGTGGGGGTTGGATGGCCCGGCCAGGGTGCGCGTTACGCTTGACAGATCAAACGTCAGCACCCGCTCGTACTCGGCCGTGGTCAGGCTATCGGCCCACAAGCCAGTATGCTTGGCATAGGCTTCAACCAACGCCACCTGCTCGTCTTCGCGACCGGTGAGCTTGAGATAGTCGATGGTTTGGCTATCGATATAAAACATCGCTGCCGTGGCGCCGTACTCTGGCGTCATGTTGGAGATCGTTGCGCGGTCGCCCACGGTTAGCGCATCGGCACCTTCACCGTAAAACTCCAGGTAGGCGCCGACCACACGCTCCTTGCGTAAAAACTCGGTAATCGCCAGCACCATATCGGTACCGGTAATGCCCGGCTGTAGTTTGCCGGTAAGTTCCACGCCGACGATATCCGGCAGGCGCATCATCGAAGCTCGACCCAGCATCACGCTCTCCGCCTCTAGGCCGCCCACGCCCACCGAAATTACCCCCAGGGCATCGGTCATCGGCGTGTGACTGTCGGTGCCTACACAGGTATCGGGAAACGCCACGCCCTGCTGGACTTGTACCACGGGGGACATCTTTTCCAGATTGATCTGGTGCATGATGCCGTTGCCCGGCGGGATTACATCGACGTTCTCGAAGGCCACTTTCGTCCAGTTGATGAAGTGAAAGCGATCATCATTACGACGATCTTCAATGACGCGGTTTTTCTCAAAGGCGCCCTCTTCTGACCCTGCGTGCTCGACCGCCAAAGAGTGATCGACAATCAGTTGGGTGGGCACCACCGGGTTGACCTTCGCCGGGTCGCCGCCTTTATCGGCAATCGCATCGCGCAGGCCCGCTAAGTCAACCAGCGCGGTTTGGCCCAGAATATCGTGGCAGACCACCCGCGCCGGATACCAAGGAAAGTCCAGGTCGCGCTTGCGCTCAATCAGTTGCTTGAGCGCGTCGGTCAGTTGCGCCGGGGCGCAGCGGCGCACCAGTTGCTCCGCCAATACCCGCGACGTAAAGGGCAGCGTAGCGTGAGCGCCGGGCTGGATATCCTCGACAGCCTGGTAGGTATCAAAATAATCGATGGCGCCACCATCGACCGTCACACCCGGTAGCGGCTTGCGATAATCAGTATTCATGGTCACTCTCACTCAGTCGCGCGCTTCAATGGGCACCCATTCGCTCTTTTCAGGGCCGGTGTAATCGGCACTGGGACGAATAATGCGGTTATTGGCACGCTGCTCAAACACGTGCGCGGCCCAGCCCGTCAAACGCGACATCACGAAAATCGGCGTAAACAGCTTGGTGGGGATATCCATGAAGTGGTAGGCGCTGGCATGGAAGAAGTCAGCGTTGCAGAACAGCTTCTTCTCGCGCCACATGACCTCTTCACAGCGCTCCGATACGGGATACAACACCGTATCGCCTACATCGTCGGCGAGTTTTTTCGACCAATGCTTGATGATCGCGTTACGCGGGTCAGACTCACGATAGATAGCGTGACCGAAGCCCATGATTTTCTCTTTGCGCTCGAGCATGCCGAGCATTTCACGCTCGGCTTCTTCCGGTGACGACCAGTTTTCAATCATCGCCATCGCCGCTTCATTGGCGCCGCCGTGCAGCGGTCCACGCAGCGTGCCAATCGCTCCGGTCACGCAGGAATGCATGTCGGAAAGGGTCGAGGCACAGACACGGGCGGTAAACGTAGAAGCGTTAAACTCGTGCTCAGCGTAAAGAATCAGCGATACGTTCATCACCCGGGCATGCAATTCAGACGCTGGTTTATCGCGCAGCATATGCAGAAAATGACCGCCCACCGAGGCATCGTCAGTCTCGGTCTTGATACGCACGCCATCGTGGGTGAAACGGTACCAGTAGCAGATAATCGACGGCAGTACGGCGAGTAGTCGATCGGCAACGTCATCCTGCTCACCAAAGCTTTCCTCGGTTTCCAGATTGCCCAGCATCGAGGTGCCGGTCCGCATCACATCCATGGGATGGGCGTCTTTGGGAATCTCTTCCAGCACGGTTTTCAAGGCGCTGGGCAAACCGCGCAGGCTTTTCAGCTTGGCGATGTAGTCATCCAGCTCGGCTTGGTTGGGCAGTTTGCCCTTCAACAGCAGGTAGGCCACTTCTTCAAACTTGGCTTTCTCGGCCAGCTCTTTGATATCAAAGCCACGGTAGGTTAGCCCTGAGCCGGTTTTTCCTACGGTACACAGCGCAGTGGAACCCGCGCTCTGGCCACGGAGTCCTGCACTATTTTGCGGTTTATCAGCCATATTGTGTCTCCTGCTAGCGTGTCTTTTATAGGTTGTAAATTATTAAGTGTCTTTCTGCTCGGCAAATAGCGCATCGAGCTTTTGTTCGAAGTCGTGGTAATTCAAAAAGTCGTAAAGCTCATCACGGGTCTGCATAGTGCCCACAACGTCTTTCTGGTGGCCGTTATCCATAATGCTTTGATAGACGTGAAGCGCGGCAGCGTTCATGGCCCGGAAGGCGGATAGCGGATATAGCACCATCCGGCAGCCCACCTCACCCAGTTCCTGCTGGGTGAACAGCGGCGTGGCGCCAAACTCGGTAATATTGGCAAGAATCGGTGCATTGACACGCTCGCAAAACGCCCGGTAGTCATCCAGCGTATGCACCGCTTCGGCGAAGATGGCATCGGCACCCGCGTCCACGCAGGCATTGGCACGTTCAATCGCGGCGTCCAGCCCCTCTTTCTGGAAAGCATCGGTACGCGCAATCAGATAAAAATCCGGGTCGAGCTTGGCATCGGCGGCGGCTTTGATGCGATCGACCATTTCCTGCTGGGAGACAATGGCCTTATTGGGGCGATGTCCGCAGCGCTTCTGGGCGATCTGATCTTCCAGATGCACCGCCGCCACGCCTGCACGCTGCATTTCCTTGACGGTGCGAGCGATGTTAAAGGCGCCGCCCCAGCCGGTGTCGATATCTACCAGCAGTGGCACATCGGTAGAGCCGCAAATACGATGGGCGTCTTCCACCACGTCGTTCATGGTAGTCATGCCAAGGTCCGGCAGCCCAAAAGAGGCGTTAGCCACACCGCCACCAGACAAGTAAATTGCCTGGTGGCCTACCCGCTCGGCCATCATCGCGGTATAGGCATTAATAGTGCCAAGGATTGGCAACGGCCGATTCGCCTCCAGCGCCGCCCGAAAGCGTGCACCGGGTGTTAAACCTGACAAGGTTGCATGAGACATGGGCGTAGACTCCTGTTTAATCCGACACGGGCAAGCGGCGTTTTAATCCGCGGGTGTCGATGATTGTTGTTCAAGAATGGCGGCATAACGGTCAGCGACATTGGCGCGGGAAGCGCTCACATGGCGGCGCATTAACAATTCGGCAAGCTCAGCGTCGCCGGCTTCAATGGCATCGACAATGCGGTGATGTTCCACAAAGGCCCGCTGGGGGCGCGTGCCACTGGCGCTAAACTGGGTGCGATAAAGACGCACGAGGTAGTAAAGATCGTCGCACAGCAGGTTCATCAGCATCTTGTTATGGCTGCCCTGCACGATACAGTAGTGAAAGTCGAGATCGCCTTCGCGCTGATAATAGGCTTCGCCACGCTTTAAATCCGCCTGACCTTCATGCAGCGCCAGTACATCCCGCAAGCCTTGCACCTCTTCCGGCGACATATGCTCGGCAGCAAGACGGGCCGCCATACTTTCCAGCGCCTCACGCACGTCAAACAGCTCAATCAGCTCTTTCATTGAGAGTTTGACAACCCGCGCCCCGACATGGGGGACCCGCTCGATTAAGCGGTGGGCTTCCAAGCGGCGCATCGCTTCACGCAACGGCCCGCGTGAAATACCGTAAGTTTTTGATAAACCTGGCTCGGTAATTTTGCTGCCTGGGGCGAGCTCACCGCGAACAATGGCATCCTGGAGTTGCTGGAAAACCCGCTCCGCAAGCGTGCGCACTTCCGAAGAAGTCACCTCATGACCAGATGAATCTTTGTTTGTAGTCACAGCTGATAACGTCATGGCAAATTGTCGACAATTAAATGGTAGGCCAACTTTAGCCCTCCACAAAACCACCGTCAACCTTGCTTATCGTTCGAGCAAGTAAGTCTTTTGTCGTACGACTTAGGCCAATAACGCCTTTCAATGTCAACAATCTATCGAAAAGCGCAAAACCACCAATGGCATTTTTTTAAATCATGCTAATAACGTGAAAAAGCCGTCTAGAAGATAAACTGGTGTCCTTGTTTAACGCCCTCTAAAATACCTTGCCCCACTTGGCTAGGCGTTTGCTTCATGACATCGGCGATAACACTGACGGCACTGCCCTATCTACCCGATCCATTGACGACGTTCGCAGCACTACGCCAACGCCCTGGGGCGGTGTTGCTTGATAGCGGGCGTCCGGTGGCCAACGGCCGGTTCGATATCATGAGCAGTGACCCACTGGCGATGCTTGAGATTGATGTCAACGGTCACTCACGGGTCACGTCTGATCAATTCGATGTACCCAGCGACTGGCCAGATGCATTTGCTCCCCAGCAGTGGCTTCTTGAACAACTTCCTATTCCTTCACAGGAAATGGGAGAGCTTCCCTTTGCAGGCGGGTTGATCGGTTACTGGAGTTACGACCTGGGCCGTGAACAGCAATCCATTGCCAGCCAACAACCTTGCGTCACTACCCTGCCACAAGCCCGAATTGGCCTGTACGACTGGTGCATTACCTTCGATCATCACACCCAACAGGCGTGGCTGGTCGCAAGCGATGAGCGCCGTGCTCAGGTCATGCGTTGGCTTGGCCACTCGGTGCCAGTCGCTACGCCCTTTTGCCTGACTGCCTCTTTTCAGGCGGAACTCAGTCGCGCTGATTACCACCGACGTTTTCATGCCGTGCAAGACTATATCCGCGCGGGCGACTGTTACCAGATCAACCTGGCCCAACGCTTCTCGGCACCGTATCAAGGAGATGAGTGGCAAGCCTACCTGCGTTTGCGCCATGCAACGCCAACGCCCTTTTCAGGGTTTATGGCGTGGCATGACAAAGCCGTGCTATCACTCTCGCCCGAACGCTTTATCCGCTGCCATGAAGGGCAAGTAGAAACCCGACCTATTAAAGGAACCCGCCCCCGCGGGAAAACTCCCGAGGCGGACCGCGCGCTCGCCGAAGAGTTGCTTAACAGTCGCAAAGACCGCGCTGAAAACGTCATGATTGTGGATCTGTTACGCAATGACCTCGGCCGTATCTGTCTGCCCGGCACCATACAGGTCCCTCAGCTATGTCATTTAGAAAGCTACCCTAATGTTCACCACTTGGTGAGCGTCATCCAGGGCAAGCTTCCCGACCCACGTGCAGCACTCGCGCTGCTGGCTGCTGCGTTTCCTGGCGGTTCGATTACCGGCGCACCCAAAATTCGCGCCATGCAGATCATCGATGAGTTAGAACCCTGCCAGCGCAGTGTTTACTGCGGCAGCCTTGGCTATGTCGACGTGCGGGGAAGCATGGACACCTCTATCGCTATCCGCACCATGGTAGCGGATGCGGGCAAGCTTCACGTGTGGGGAGGAGGAGGCCTTGTAGCCGACTCCCAAGTCGACGAGGAATACACCGAAACACAGGATAAAATCCGCCATCTGATAGGCGCATTGGAATAAGAAAGGGCAATATTTAAATCAAAAAGGAATATAAAACCCAAACCAAACGGTATTGGGGCTAACCGCCTGCCTTTTGATAGCCTAGTCAAAACATTTCTTTAATGATTAAGGAGGCAGCATGTCCTCAGCGCTAGATACCATCAACCGCGACTTCGCTAACGATCCCCAAGGATTAATCGAGTGGGCGCTACGTCAGGGCGAACGGCCGATTTGCACCACCAACTTCCGCCCGTTTGAAGCGGTGATTCTACATATGGTGACCCAGGTACGCCCCGACATCCCCATTGTATGGATGGACAGCGGCTACAACACCGAGGCCACTTACCAGTTTGCCGATGAGGTCATCAAGCGACTTAATCTCAACATCGTAAGCTTCTTGCCCAAACGAACGCGCGCTCATCGCGAAGCGCTGGAAGGCCCTATGCCGGGGATTGATGATCCGCGCCACGATGCCTTTACCCAGGAGGTAAAAATCGAACCCTTCGAGCGCGCCCTGCGGGAAATGCAGCCGGACGTGTGGTTCACTGCTCTACGCGCAGAAGACACCCCAGAACGCGCTAGGATGCAGCCGGTAAGCCGTAACAGTGACGGGCTACTGAAAGTCGCCCCGCTGCTGCAGTGGAGCGCCAAGGACATGTATCAATATCTTCAAGCCCACGACCTGCCCAACAACTTCGACTACTTTGACCCCACCAAGGTCGAGGAAAAACGCGAGTGCGGGCTGCATTTACAGCACTAGACCCGCTTTTTAGCGCTTAGTAGTCCGGTAGGTCCACTTCATCAAATAGCATTTGTTCATGGCGCGGGCCTGCGGTTAGCGCCTCTTCCACCCGTTCCCGGGTGAGATGGGGCGCAAAGCGGGTTAGAAAATCGTACATATAGCCGCGCATGAAGGTACCTCGGCGTATGCCGATTTTGGTCGTTGAGCTTGCGAACAAATGCCGGGCATCCAGAGCGACCAGATCATCATCCAAGGTAGGGTCGACGGCCATATGCGCCACAATGCCCACGCCCATACCCAGCCGCACATAGGTTTTGATCACATCGGCGTCTGCCGCGGTTAACACCACATTGGGTGTTAGCCCTTTTGCTTTGAAGGCATCGTCCAACTGAGAGCGTCCGGTAAAACCAAATACGTAAGTGACTATCGGATGCTCCGCCAGCGCCTCCAGGGTTAAGGGGGCGTCAAGCTTGGCCAGCGGGTGGTCTTTGGGCACCAATACACAGCGGTTCCAGCGATAGCAAGGCAGCAAAATCAGGTCGGTAAACAGCTCAAGCGATTCAGTGGCAATGGCAAAATCTGCCTGTCCTTCGCTGACCATTTGGGCGATTTGCTTGGGCGTGCCCTGCTGCATGTGCAACGCCACATCGGGATACTTCTGAGTAAAAGCGCTGATAATCGGCGGTAGCGCGTAGCGCGCCTGGGTGTGAGTGGTCGCAATCGCCAGACTCCCCCGCCGCTCGTCGCTATGCTCTTGAGCAACGTGCTTGATGTTCTCGGTTAACCGCAACACTTGGCCGGCCAGATCAATAATCGATTGGCCTGCAGGCGTCACTCGAGTGAGATGCTTACCACTACGGGCAAAAATTTCGACGCCCAGCTCATCTTCCAATAAGCGGATTTGTTTGGAGATACCAGGTTGCGAAGTAAACAGGCTTTGCGCGGTGGCCGAAACGTTCAAGTTGTGCCGATTAACTTCCCAAATGTAGCGAAGCTGCTGCAGTTTCATAATGTCACCTAACCGGTCAATGCGCGGATGATTGCGTGGGAACGCCACTGCGCTGGCTTTGGCACCTAGCTCACACAGCCGCACGGCATTATTAGAATAAAAAAAAGTGCTATAATGCCTTTATAGTATAAAAAAACAGCTTTATCAGCACCTATTACTTTTTACTATTTTATCGATTTGGTGAAGATCGTATTTGCCACGCCCCGCTTCGCCCGCTAACATTTGCCGACTTGACGCGGTGAAATGCGCTACGCAATCGCGTAATGACCGTTGCTCCATTTGAGGCAACGAAACAGCAAGAGCAACGCAAACGGGAGAAACAAATGGCTACTAATGTTGATGTCACTAACGCCAATTTTGAGCAGGAAGTCCTCAACGCCGAACAGCCAGTCCTGCTGAAATTCTGGGCCCCCTGGTGTGGCCCCTGCAAAGTCATGGCCCCGGTGGTCGATGAAGTCGCTGCCGATCGCGGTGACAATCTTAAAGTGGTCAGTGTAAACGTTGACGACGCGCCTGAAATTGCGGCGGAGCAAGGCGTCCGCGGCGTGCCTACCGTCATGCTGTTTAAAGCGGGCACTAAGGTAGCTTCGCTAGTGGGTGCACAGTCCAAATCGCAGCTAACCCAGTTTATTGACCAGAACGCGTAAAGCAGCAAAAACCGCCGACATCAGTCGGCGGTTATTACGTTTCAATTCAGTGACGTCTTAGCCACGGTGGACGTCGTGCATCCCTGCCCTCCGTAACTCCCCCACGCCGCCGCCCAGGGCCTAGCAAATGAGCAATCCAGCGAGTTTGCGGATGGCTATCCAGAGCAATCTTAAGCGTCATGGTCAGCACAACCGAAAGCAGCATTCCCGCCGCACCGAAAATCCACCCCCATACTATCAGCGATAAAAACGCCACAAAGGTGGAAAGCCCCAGTGCCTGCCCCATCACACGCGGCTCGATCAGATTCCCAAGCACAAAGTTAATGACCAGGTAAGCCGTTGCCAGCAGTAACGCCTGCCAGGCACCGCCATCCTGGGCGACCAGCAGCAATAACACCGGCGGAACCGCGGCAATAGCGGAACCAATATTGGGAATAAAGTTGAGCGCGAAAGCCAACACCCCCCAAAGCAAGGGGAACTCAACACCCACAATCAAGCATGAAAGCCAAACCAAAATACCGGTGGCTAAGCTAATCACCGTCTTAACAGCGAGATAGCGCTTCAACGTCAGGCTAAACTCACTAAAACGCATCAAGCTCGGCGCGGGATTTTCCAACGCAAGCGATACTTTATCGCGAAAATTGAGCGTTTCGAACAACAAAAAGATGACTAGCAACGCCACAATTGCGCTCTGCATAAATAAGTTACCAAGCTCACCCAACAACGGAGGTACCCAAGAGCCCTCTTCATCCATGTCCAGCATTGAGCTCAGTCGGTCGGGGTCAATCGCCAGGCCGCGCGAGGCAAGTGCGTTCAATACGTCCCAATAATGCTCGTAGAGGCGCGTTTCAATATCGGGGAGGGCCTGGATAAAGGTACTGAAGCTGTTCACTACCAGCAGGCCAATAAGCGACAAAAACACCAACATGAAAATCAAGGTGAGAAATACCGACATCCGTAAGCTCAGCCCGCAACGGTGTAGCCAGTGCACCGGCGACGTACACACCACAGCGATGAAGATGGCAAGCAGAAGCGGCACCAACAGATCAGCCCCCAGTTTCATGCCCGCCATAATAACCACCAGGGCGGCCAGCGCCAGAGTGGCATGCAATGGAATGCTACGATAATCCTCTTCCGATAACTTCGACATACCCCTCCATCCCTAAGCGATGTTATCGCCTCATTTAAGCGACAACGGTGATGTAGCACCAAGCGTGCAAACATTTAGCAATTGTTGCGTACCACAATGATACGGCTGAACTTTGTTAAGCAGGCTACATTCCAAGCAGAGTCTAGCCTTACTAGACCTACTCCGCCATGTGCCTTAGCACGAGGCTATAAAGGGATGTTTACCAATGAAACCACACTTTCTTTCTAAAGCACGACTACGCCATAGCCTCGCCGCCGGCGCTCTATTCACCCTGATTAGCATTCCGCTGGCTCAAGCCGCACCTTCCCCACCGAGCCTGCATGTACAAGCCCAATCATCGGTTGAGGTGGCACCCGACAAAGCGACTCTCAGTGCCCGCCTATGGGAAAAGACACCTGCACTGTCCAACCTCGAAGACACCGATAGTGACGAATTAACCGCTGCAAGGGAGCGTCTAGAACGCCGGGCCAGCGAGCTGATTAACAGCATGGAAGACAGCGGCCTTGAGCGTGATGCGATTAGTGCCGGTTCCTTGAACATTTACCCAGAGCAAGTACAAGCCCCCCGCTCCGACAACGGCGACGGTGAAACGCTGCAACGCACGCGACTGGAGCGCCCTGTCACTGTTGAATTGACGGACCTGGACCAGCTTGGTGACGTACTAGACGCATTGATGGGCGCAGGCGTGAACGCCCTTGACGGCGTGCAGTTCGACCTGCAAGACCGTGACGCCGCCACCGACGAAGCAATGGTCAAAGCGCTTGAAAAAGCCCGGCATAAAGCCGAGTTAATGGCTGACACGCTGGATGCCGACCTGGGCCATGTCCAGCGCATCGAAGAAACCCAGTCGCCCATCTTCCAGCCCCGCATGATGTCGATGCGTGCGGAAAGCAGCGACAGCGCCGATGCCAAAGGCCCCAGCAGCGAATACCGCCCTGGGACCATCCGCATTGAAGCGGGCGTTAACGTAGAGTGGACGCTTAAAGGGCCAACTGAGTCAGACCACCAAGATACGGACGCAGCGGCTCAGGAATAACCACCGAGCCATCCGCCTGCTGGTGATTTTCCAGCACCGCCAGCAGGCAGCGACCTACCGCCAGCCCCGAGCCGTTCAAGGTATGCAACAGCTGGGGCTTTTTTGCGTCAGGATGGCGGTAGCGCGCCTGCATACGCCGCGCTTGAAAGTCCTCGCAGTTGGAGATCGATGAAATCTCGCGGTAGGTTTCCTGACTAGGCAGCCAGACTTCCAAATCATAGGTTTTGGCCGCGCCAAAGCCCATGTCACCAGTGCATAGCGTTACTGCCCGATACGGCAGCTCAAGCGCCTGCAGGATCGCCTCGGCATGGCCGCGCATGTCCTCCAGCGCCTGGTAGCTGTGTTCTGGCTCGACGATCTGCACCATCTCAACCTTGTCGAACTGGTGCTGGCGAATCATGCCGCGGGTATCGCGCCCGTGGGAGCCTGCCTCGGAGCGGAAACACGGCGTATGGGCAGTAAGCTTCATTGGCAGCGCCGCCTGCTCGACAATCTCATCGCGCACAAAATTAGTCAGCGGCACTTCCGAGGTGGGAATCAGGTGGTACTCACGTTCATCATCCAGCTTGAACAAGTCTTCGCCAAACTTGGGTAGCTGGCCGGTGCCCATTAGCGAATCGCGGTTGACCATGTACGGCACGTAGCACTCTTCATAGCCGTGCTGCTGGGTTTGGGTATCCAGCATGAACTGCGCCAGTGCCCGGTGCAGCCGAGCAATCGGCCCGCGCATCACCGCAAAACGAGCGCCGGTCAGCTTCGAGGCCAGGTCAAAATCGAGATAGCCCGACTTCTTGCCCAGATCGACGTGATCCAGCACCTCGAAATCAAACGCGCGAGGCGTGCCCCAGCGATGTAGCTCAACGTTATCGTCTTCACTTTTACCTTCTGGCACGCTCTTATGGGGAACGTTGGGAATCCCGCTCACCGTATCATCCCAATCCTCCTGCACCTCGGCCAGCTGCTGCTTCGCGGCATCCAGCCGCTCGCCCAAATCACTGACCTCATCCAGCAGCGGCTGGATATCCTCACCGTTGGCTTTTGCCTTACCAATCGCCTTGGAGCGAGTATTACGCTCGCTCTGTAGCTGTTCGGTTTGGGTTTGCAGTTCGCGGCGGCGCGACTCTAGCGCCTGCAGCCCTTGTTTATCCAACACAAAGCCTCGGCGGGCCAGTTGTTGCGCCAGTGCATCAAGATCACCGCGCAGCAGTTTCGGATCGAGCATGAGGTATCCCTTGGCCTGAATTCAGTAAAAACATGGCGTACAACGCCGATGACAAAGGCGTCTATTGTAGGCAAAAGCGCGGTGAGGGGCTATGGGTGCCTACGAGGGGAACTTGGAAAGGGAATAGCCCGCGTCATGTCAGTTGTTTTGTGCTAACATTTGTACGCACGCAAATTAGTATAGGGATTAACCATGGATACTAGAATACAGTTTCGTATTGATGAAGAGACAAAACGCTTGAGCCAGCAAATGGCTGAGAGCCAAGGCCGTACGCTAAGTGATGCCTGCCGCGAATTCACCGAACAATTAGCTGAGCAACAACGCAAGGTGCTATCTCATGATGCATGGCTAACCAATCAAATTAATCAAGCCTTTGAGAAGCTTGATGATGGAAAGGCTTCTTTCATCAACCACGAAAACGCAAAATCACAAATGGCTGAACGCAAAGCCAAAATTCGAGGCCGAGCTAATCAATGATTTTATGGGAAGAAGAGGCTCTGAATGACCGCGAAAAAATCTTCGAGTTTCTTTACGAGGTCAATCCTGCCGCCGCTGAGAAAACCGACGAAATCATTGAGGCGAAAGCTGAAAGCCTACTTGATCAGCCATTGATGGGTGTGCAGCGGGATGCCATTCCAGGCAGATTGCTTATCATCCCGGAGATTTCGATGATTATTGCCTACTGGGTCGATCATTCCTCAATTCATATCATGCGAGTACTTCACCAAAAGCAGAAATTTCCAAGCGACTGATTTTTAACAATCCTTAGTCTGCTCTAGCCACGTTCCCCATAATCTCCCTACCTACAGAAGTTGTGATTCTCAGTGTTTCTCGGCAACCTAGGACCATATCAGTTTAACCACCCTCTTTAGCCGAGCACCTCAGCCATGACCTCCGCTTTTGAACAAACCCTAGACGCCATTGACGCGCTGCACGCACAAGACCCGCGTTCCACCTCGCTTGACGATGGCACCGCCATTCCTCAGGAGCTGGCCTACGCCCAGCGCATGAGCAAGTGGCTGGCGCACGTTTACGACTCCCCCGGCGAGCTGTTGCAACTGGCGGTGCGTGCCCAGCATTTACAGCGCTGGCAGGTGCCCCGCGAGGAATACGATAAAGGCCGGGTGGGCTATTTAACCTGGCGGCGCGACCAGGGCAAGCGTGCGGGCGAGACCACCGCCCAGTTGATGCAGGAAGCAGGCTACAGCATTGAGGAGGCCAAGCGCGTCGCGGCGGTGATCGGCAAGAAAGGCCTGGGGCGCGACCCCGAAGTACAGGCGTTGGAAGACTGCGCCTGCCTGGTGTTTTTAGAAAACTACTTCGCCGATTTTTCGCGCAAGGTCGAACACGACCATATGGTGCGCATTGTGCAAATGACCTGGCGTAAAATGTCTCCGCGTGCCCACGAACTGGCGTTAACGCTGCCCATGTCGGCATCATCTGCCGCGCTGGTGAAGGAAGCGCTGGGCGAGGCATAACGCCGCCATCCAGGTGCAGGTCGTCAGTCACTGCGGTAAAGTAGCTGTCTTATTTTCTTCCGCTTTCGGCAGTGACGGCTTGCTCAATTATGATTGCATCTCTGGATTCGCGTACCGCGCCATTTGAACGTCTGGGCTTCCATTACGTGCGCTTTCTTGAGGCGCTGAAAACGCGCGGCTTCGAAGGCGAGATTGCCCCTGACTACGCCAACCGCACGGTGCTGGCCACGGATAACTCGATTTACCAGCGCCTACCCCAGGCCGCGGTCTTTCCCCGGCACGCCGAGGACCTGGAGCGGCTGGCCAAACTGGCCGGTGAAGTCCCCCATCGCGATATCGTGCTCACCCCGCGGGGCGGCGGCACCGGCACCAACGGCCAGTCGCTGACCGACGGCATTGTGGTGGATGTCTCACGCCACATGAACCGGATTATCGAGATCGACGTCGAGCATCGCCGGGTGCGCGTTCAGGCGGGCGTGGTCAAAGACCAGCTCAACGCGGCGCTCAAACCCCACGGCCTGTTTTTTGCCCCGGAGCTTTCCACCTCCAACCGCGCCACCATTGGCGGCATGATTGCCACCGACGCCAGCGGTCAGGGCAGCTGCGAGTATGGCAAAACCCGTGACCACGTGCTGGAACTGGATACGATTTTGCTGGGCGGCAAGCACTTACACAGCCGCTCGCTGTCCTCGGAAGAAGAAACCGCTGAATGCGCGAAAGACGGCATCCTTGGCCGCGTGCACACCACCGCTGCTGAAATTATCGACCAGCAGCGCGAACTGATTGAGGCGACGTTTCCACCGCTCAACCGCTGCCTGACCGGCTTTGACCTGGCCCACCTGCGCGAACAGGACGGCCAGCTCAATCTGAACAGTTTGCTATGCGGCTCGGAAGGCTCGCTTGGATTCCTTAATGAAGCGGTACTCAACGTCCTGCCGATCCCTAAGCACTCAACCTTGGTGAACGTTCGCTACCCCGGCTTCATGGAGGCCCTGCGCGATGCCAAAGCGCTAATGGCCTCCAGTGCGCGCCCCACGTCCATCGAGACCATCGACGACACCGTGCTGCAGCTGGCGATGGATGACTTCGTTTGGGACAGCGTGGCGGAGTTTTTCCCGGCCGGCGATACGCCGATCAGCGGCATCAACCTGGTTGAGTTTAACGACGACGACCCGAACGCCCTCGCCGAGCGCGTTCGGGTGTTTACCGAGCATCTAGGCCATGACGCCACGGTCGAGCGGCTTGGCTATACCCTGGCGGAAGGCCGCCCGCAGATTCAGAAAGTCTACGGCATGCGTAAGCGCTCGGTGGGGTTGCTCGGCAACGTGCAGGGCGAAAAGCGCCCGCTGCCGTTTGTCGAAGATACCGCCGTGCCTCCCGAGCACCTGGCCGATTATATTGCCGAGTTTCGCGCCGCGCTGGATACTCGCGGGCTCTCCTACGGTATGTTCGGCCACGTGGACGCAGGGGTACTCCACGTGCGCCCGGCGCTGGATATGAAAGACCCCGCCCAGGAAGCGCTGATTCGGGAGATTTCCGACGAGGTAGTCGCCCTCACCCAGAAATACGGGGGGCTGCTGTGGGGCGAGCACGGCAAGGGGGTTCGCTCCGAGTATGGCCCCAAATTTTTCGGCAAGCTCTACCCAAGTCTGCAACGGGTAAAAGCCGCCTTTGACCCCTATAATCAGCTCAACCCCGGCAAGATAGCCTCGCCATCAGACAAGGGCGAGCTGATTGCCCGGGAGCACGACCCGGAGCTGCTGGCTATCGACGAAGTGCCGATGCGCGGCCAGCTTGACCGCACCATCGACGAACGGGCCTGGCAGGCCTACGACGCGGCGGTGTACTGCAACGGTAATGGCGCCTGCTATAACTACGATGTGGACGACCCCATGTGTCCATCATGGAAGGCCACCCGCGATCGCCGCCACTCCCCCAAAGGCCGCGCCAGCCTGATCCGCGAGTGGCTGCGCCTGCAGTCCCAAGCGGGGATCGACGTGGTCGAGGAGTCACGCAAGAAAAAAGCCGAGGGCGGCTGGGGCTTTATCAAAAGCTTGCCGCTGCGGGTGGCGAATTCGCTGAGTCGCAAGCAGCACCACGACTACTCCCACGAGGTTTACGATGCCATGGCGGGCTGTCTGGCGTGCAAGTCCTGCGCGGGGCAGTGCCCGGTTAAGGTCAACGTGCCGCAGTTCCGCTCGCAGTTTCTGGAGCTCTACCACGGCCGCTACCTGCGCCCGCTGCGTGATTACCTGATCGGTGGCACCGAGTTCATGCTGCCGACCTTTGCCAGATTGGCCCCACTGTATAACGCTGTCATGGGCCAGCGCTGGGTCGAACAGCTGATGCGCAAAGGCATTGGCATTAGCGACTCGCCAGCGCTTTCCCGCGCCAACCTAAAGAAAAAGCTGCGCGCCTGGGGTGTGGCGGAGGCTACGCCGACCTCACTTGCGCTGCTTACCGAGCAGCAGCGCGCCAACAGCGTGATCATCGTCCAAGATGCGTTTACCAGCCACTTTGAAGCCAAACTGGTGATGGATATCGTCGAGCTGCTGTCGCGGCTCAACCTGCGGGTGTTCGTGATGCCTTTTTCCGCCAACGGCAAGCCACTGCACGTACAGGGCTTCCTGGGGGCGTTTGAACGCACGGCGCAGAAACAGGCCGAACGGCTGCGCACGCTGGCACACTTTGAGATCCCTCTGGTGGGTATCGACCCGGCGATGACGCTGACTTACCGCCAGGAGTACGTCAAAGCGCTGGGCAATGAGGCGGTGCCAGAGGTGCTGATGCTGCAGGAATGGCTGACGACTCGCCTTAACACCCTCGCCACCCGTCCGCTGAAGGTGAACGACCCCGGCTTCAAGCTGCTTTCCCACTGCACCGAAAGCACTAACGCGCCGGGCAGCCCCAAGGCGTGGCAACAGGTGTTCGCGGCCTTCGGGCTGGAGCTTGAGCTGGTCAGCACCGGCTGCTGCGGCATGTCCGGCACTTACGGCCATGAAACCCGTAATACCGCCACCTCCAGAACCATTTACGCTCAATCCTGGCAGCCGCAGGTGGACGCCGACGAAAACGCGGGCAAATTATTAGCCACCGGTTATTCGTGCCGCAGTCAGGTCAAGCGCTACTCCGCGCAAACCCTTGAACACCCGCTGCAAGCGCTACTAGGCGCACTCAAGCGCGGACAACGTTGATCTCACCAACGCCAATCGACCGTTCTATTATGGCATGCTGAGGCATTGCTTGAGGTGAAGGATGAGTTAACTTGCGACGTTTCCGGTCTATCGGCCGCACTTTCAGGGCGTGCACAGTGGCGCTGACCTTGCTGATGGTGACAGCGGGTACGGCCACCGCCCAGGAAACACGGGTAGAAACCCTGCTGGTTGAAGAAACCCCGCGTGTTGAGATGTTGCGCTTGAACGGCAGCGTCAGTGCACCGCGCACGTCCCAGGTCTCCAGCGCCGAGGCGGGCCAAGTCACGACGCTTGACGTCGCACTTGGCGACCGGGTAAGCCAAGGCGAACGCCTGATGGCGCTGGATAGCCGAGAAGCTGAACTGGAACGCCAGCGTGCCGAGGCCAATGTTGAACAGGCCCGTGCCGATCGCGATGACGCCCGTCAGCGGCTCAACGAAGCCAACCAGTTATCCGCACAGCAAAATATTGCCGCCAGCGAACAGCGCCAGCGGCAAAATACCCTGGCCGCCGCTGAAGCCACCCTGAATGCTCAGAAGGCGGAACAGGGTCTTTGGGAGCTGCGCGTATCACGTCACGACATCACCGCTCCCTTCAACGCTCTGATCACCCAACGGGAAAGCGACGTCGGCGAATGGGTCACACCCGGCGACACGTTAATGACGCTGGTCGATATTGACTCGTTAACGGTTGATTTCTCAGTACCCTTCTCCGCCTACTCGCAAATGGATGACGCCATCCTTGAGATACGCCAGGAAGGCGACAACCAGTGGCATAAAGCCCGTCCCCAGGCGCAGGTACCGCAAGACACCAATAGCCGCCAATTCCTGCTACGTGCCGAACCCCGCGAGTCGCTCAGTTTGCTCCCTGGCATGGCGGTTGAGGGGCGTTTGCGTATCGAGGGCGAATCAGGCCCCAGCGTTCCCCGCGATGCACTTATCCGTCGCCCGGATGGCAGCGTGAGTGTTTGGCTTGCCCGTGAGGAAGACGGCGAATGGCGGGCTTACGAGCAACGCGTCGAGATCGGCGACAGCCATGAGGGCAATGTTGCCGTCCATGATGGCATTGCGGAGGGTGATCGCGTCGTTGTGGTGGGCAACGAGCGCCTTGAGGAGGGGCAATCCTTGTCCCTAACTGACGATTAAAAGGAGCGCCCTCGCGCATGTTTGCCGCCATTATCCGTCACGGCATTTTAGTCAGCGTGGTCACTCTGATTTTAATGATTGTGGGCATTGCCGCCATCTGGCGAATTCCCGTGCAGATGATTCCCGACCTGGAAACCCGGGTGATTGGCGTCGAGACCCAGTGGGCCGGTGCTAACCCGCAGGATATTGAAAAAGATATCCTTATCGAGCAGGAAGAATATCTACGCAACGTGCCCAATCTACAGCGCATGGAGTCCACCGCCAGCAGCGGCAGCGCTGAAATCGAGCTCGAGTTTCCTTTTGGCGTCGACCTCACCGAAACGCTGATTCGGGTCAATAACGCCCTGAGCCAGGTACCCTCCTACCCTACCAATGTTGATCAGCCGCGCATTGTCGCCAACTCGTTTTCGGCCAACGCGTTCATGTATTTCAACGTCGGCCCACGCGAGGGCAACCCTCGCCAGCTCGACATGCCGGCCATGCGCGATTACCTGGAAGATAATGTGCGCCCGCGCATGGAAAGTGTCACCGGGGTGTCGGAAGTGACCGTCTCTGGCGGGGCCGAACGGCAAATGCAGTTGCTGATCAACCCCGACGCGCTGGCCGCCCGCGACCTCAGTATCAGCGACATTCAAGCTGCCCTACAGGAACGTAATCAAGACGTCTCAAGCGGTGACTTGGAAAGCGGCAAGCGGCGCTATTTGCTGCGCACCGTGGGGCGCTTTGAAGACGTAGAAAGCCTGGAAGCATTAATCCTCAGGCGCCAGGGTGACGAAGTCATTCGACTCGGTGATGTCGCTGAGGTGCAGCAGTCCTACGCCGAGCTCACCTCGCGATCGTATAACGCCGCTGGCGAGCCGGTGCTCAGCGTTCAAGTTCGCCGGGAGCCGGGGGCCAACGTGATCGACATCAAGCGTGACATGCTTGAAGAAGTTGAGGCTTTGAACGGTGGCCTGCTAGCCGAACAAGGCATGCAGATCACCCTGTCAAACGACGACGTGCGCTACGTAGAATCATCGATCGCCAACGTCTGGGTAAACCTCGGTCTGGGGGCGCTGTTCGCCACGCTGGTCATGTATGCCTTTCTACGCTCAGCTCGGGCCACCTTCGCCGGCGTTATCGGTATCCCCATTTGCACCATTGCCGCGTTTCTCGGGCTAATGCTGGCCGGGCGCACGCTAAACGTGATTTCCCTGGCAGGGGTAGCCTTTGCTATCGGCATGACCATCGACAACACCATTGTCGTGCTCGAGAGTATTGAAACCCAGCGGCGCCGCGGGCTGGCCCGCTTTCAAGCCGCGCTTGAAGGCGTCAAGCAGGTCTGGCCGGCGGTGCTCGCCTCAACGCTGACCACCGTTCTGGTGTTTGTGCCGATTTTCTTTATCGAGCAGGAAGCCGGGCAGCTCTACTCCGATATTGCCGTGGCAATCTCCACCTCGATCCTGATCTCGATGGTCGTGGCGATTACCGTCATCCCCACCCTTGGCGCACATATCGATTTTCGCGGCCGTGATAATGGCAATGCCAAGCGCCCGCGCTGGATGAGCGCGTGTTTGTGGGTAGTTAATGGCATGATTAAAAGCGCCGGACGACGCCTGGCCGCGATCGTACTCGGCATCGTCGGCGGCGTGGCAATTTTTGTTTGGCTGACACCACCCGCCGAGTACCTGCCCGAAGGCGAAGAAGCCAAAACGTTTGTCAGCATGAATGCACCCGCCAGCTACAACCTCGCCACCATGGACGAGATAGCCCAGGCGCTGCAGCGTGAACTGGGCCCCCATGTGGAAGCCGCCCCGGAGGACTTTGAGGGTGGCGACACCGATGTTCCACCGATCCGTACCATGGGCATTCAAGCAGAAGCGCAGAGCCTGCGCATCATTGCCGAAACCATCGACCCCAACCACATTGAAGCGCTGATGGACGCCCTCACCGAGCGTTTTGAGGCCTACCCGGACATGCGCGCCTTTGCCGCGCGCGGCTCGATCATCTCGAGTAACGACGGCGGCACGCGCAGCATCACGCTGGATATTGCAGGCAATGACCTGGAAGCGCTCTATGCCACCGCCAATCAAATTTACGAACGCGCAGAAGACACCTTCGACAACCCGCGCATTCAATCGCGCCCCTCTGCGCTGGACCTCGGCCAGCCGCTGATTGAAGTTTACCCCGACTGGGAGCGAGCGGCTGAGCTGGGATTTGATACCGACGCCCTGGGCACGGCAATTGCGGTGCTGACCAATGGGTCGTACCTGGATGATTTTTATCTCGACGATGAAAAAATTGACCTATATGGCTACGGTCCAGAAGCAGGCGATATCGACCTCGACCAATTGGCTAGCCTACCCCTTCATACACCTGCTGGGTTCAATGTGCCGCTCAATGATGTAGCCGATATTGAAGAAACAGTGGGCACCGCCACCATCCGCCGGGTCGATGGTCGGCGCAGCGTTACCCTCGACGTGATTCCCCCGCGCAGCGTGGCACTTGAGGCAGGTATCGAGCGAATGCAGCGTGACGTTATCGAGCCAATGCGCGACGAAGGTGAGCTACCGGGCAGTATCGATGTCACGGTAAGCGGCGCGGGCGACCAGCTCGACGCCACTCGCCAATCGTTAACCAGCAACGGGTTGATTGCGCTGGCAATTGTGTATTTATTGCTGGTGGCGATTTTCGCCCACTGGGGCTATCCGCTGCTGATTCTGGCGACCATCCCCCTCGGCGCGGCCGGTGGCATCGTCGGGCTATGGCTGATGAATACCGTGGGGGCAGTGCTGCCACGCTTTGGCCTGAATGCCATCAGCCAGCCGTTTGACATGATCACCATGCTGGGCTTTTTGATTCTTATGGGCACCGTGGTCAACAATCCAATTTTGGTGGTTCACCAGGCCCGCGAGAACCTGCGCGAAACATCAATGGGCGTTCGAGACGCGGTCTTTAATGCGGTGGAAAGTCGCTTGCGACCCATTGCGATGACCACACTCACCACGCTGTGTGGGCTATCGCCACTGGTGTTTTTGCCCGGTGAAGGCACCGAGCTATACCGCGGCGTCGGCGCCATCGTGCTTTTTGGACTGCTCGGCACCGCGATTGTCACCGTTACCTTTTTGCCAGCGCTGACCGTTGCCGTGCTCAGTTGGCGGATAAAACGACCAACGGTTTAAAAGAAAAGCCGCTTAAGCGCCTCTCCGGGGTCGCTTTCGCGCATAAAGACTTCGCCCACCAGGAAGCCGTTAACCTCGTGGTCACGCATCAACTCCACATCGTCGCGGGTGTGGATACCCGATTCGGTTATTACTGTCACGCCGTCAGGAATACGCGGCAGCAATTCAAGCGTGGTGTTCAAGCTGGTCTCAAAGGTATGCAGATTGCGATTGTTGATGCCCACCAACTTCAGATCCAGCGCCAGGGCACGCGCCATTTCGTCGGTATTGTGGACTTCCACCAGCACGTCCATGCCAAGGGCAATGGCTTGTTGGTTCAGGTCGTGGAGTTGGGCGTCATCCAGGGCAGCCACAATCAACAGGATGCAATCGGCCCCAATCGCCCGAGCCTCGGCCACTTGGTAGCCGTGGGTAATGAAATCTTTGCGAATCACCGGTAGCGGACAGGCATCACGCGCGGCGATCAAGTAATCTTCATGACCTTGGAAAAAATCCGCATCGGTAAGTACCGATAGGCACGCCGCCCCGCCCTGGGTATAGCTTTTGGCGATATCCGCCGGGTGAAACTCCTCGCGAATTACGCCCTTGGAGGGTGAGGCTTTTTTGACCTCGGCGATGACCGCCGGGTCACCAGCCGCAATACGCGTGTTCAGCGCCTCGATAAATCCCCGGGGGGCGCTCTGTTTTTCACCCAATGACAGTAAATCCGCTTCAGAAACAGCTTGGCGGCGCTCGGCCACTTCCTGGGCCTTGCGGTCCAGGATGCGCGTTAAAATCGTGGGCGTTGCCTGTTGAGTCATGGTGATCTCTTCTTGTTTAAAACTTACTTGTTTAAAACTTACCGTGTTTAAGGGCCTACTGCTTAAAAACGCTGGTGAAGTGAGACAGCTCTTTAAGTTTTTCAAGCGGTAATTTGGAGGCTTGGGCATCCTGTGCCAGCATCACGCCCTCTTTCAGGTTATCGGCCACGCCCGCGCAGTAAAGCGCGGCACCGGCATTCAGCGCGACGATATCCGCCGCTGCACCTTCGCCACATAATGCGGCTTTCACCAACCGCAAGCTGTCTTCGGCGCTGGTTGCTTTAAGAGCGGCCAAGCTTTGGCGCTCAATACCCAAGTCTTCCGGAGTAATGGTGTACTGGGTAATCTCACCGTCCTTGAGTTCCGCCACCTGGGTCGGAGCCGCCAGGGAGATTTCGTCCAGGCCATCCTCGGAATGCACTACCAGCACATGGCGGCTGCCGAGCTTATTTAGCACCTCGGCCATTAGCGGCACCAGCGACGGTGCATACACACCAAGCACCTGATTCGGCGCGCTGGCCGGGTTGGTCAGTGGGCCCAGGATGTTAAACAACGTGCGCACGCCCATTTCACGGCGCGGGCCGATGGCGTAACGCATTGCCGGGTGATGGTTGGGAGCAAACATAAAGCCGACGCCCACCTGTTCGATACAGCGGGCTACCTGCTCAGGTTTAAGATCCAGGTAGATATCCGCCACATCAAAAAGATCGGCACTGCCGGAGGACGATGAAACACTGCGGTTGCCATGCTTGGCCACGTGAGCACCCGCGGCGGACGCCACAAAACTGGCCGCCGTCGACACGTTGAACAGGTTAGCCCCATCGCCACCGGTGCCGACGATGTCCACTACGTTGTCGGTATTAAGCTCAACGCGCTTCATCAGCTCGCGCATCACCTGGGCGGCAGCGCTAATCTCAACGGCGCTTTCGCCTTTCATGGCAAGTCCCACCAGCAAACCACCAATTTGGGCATCAGACGCTTCACCGGTCATGATTTGGCGCATCAGTGCGTGCATGGCATCGAAAGAGAGGTCTTCGCGGCGCATCACCGCGTTAATTGCGTCTCGCATTTGCATGAACAGAAAAGCCCCTAAAGCATGTGAAACCGGCGATCAGCCGCGTTGTAAAAAGTTGGCCAGTAGCGCATGGCCTTGACGGGTAAGGATCGATTCAGGGTGGAACTGAACGCCTTCAATATCCAATTCCCGGTGGCGCAAGCCCATGATAACCCCTGGTGTGACGTCATCATCATCGGTCCAGGCGGTGATTTCCAGGCAGTCGGGCAAGCACTGTGTATCCACCACCAGCGAGTGGTAACGGGTAACTTCCAGCGGGTTATCCAATCCTGTAAATACCCCGTGGTTATCATGCTGGACCGCCGACGTTTTACCGTGCATTACCTGCGGTGCGCGCACCACCTGGCCGCCGTAGACCTGGCCAATCGCCTGATGCCCCAGGCAGACCCCCAATATCGGCAACTGGCCTGCAAAATGCTCAATGGCCGCCAGGGAAATGCCCGCCTCGTTGGGCGTACAGGGGCCAGGCGAGATCACCAAATGTGTCAGCCCAAGCGCTTCGATCTGCCCAATGGTGATCTCGTCATTACGGTAGGTCACGACGTCAGCACCCAATTCCACCAAGTATTGGACGATGTTAAACGTGAAGCTATCATAGTTGTCGAGCATCAATACTTTTTGAGCCATAACAAATTGAAACCCCGATAAATTTCAGTGCAATGGCTCGCGTGTTACCCGGAGAGTCACCCAGGTCAGTGGTGACTTGCCATTTCCGCTAAATATGACTCGATTGTAACGCCATGCAGGTTCGTACGTCACGAACTTGTCCGGCGGCTGACTGAGAAGCCATAGGGCCGATGCTGAAGTCGGATGGTGGCGTTTAAAACCGGCATAAAGACGTGGTACCTGATGGGAAAAGACTATGCTGTTAAATTGTATCTTCCTAGCAGGATGATAACGTAGCGTTTGAAGACCGCTTCCAGCACACGGGAACTAGTAACGCGGCATTACAATCTTTATCATCGGTTGCTTTTTAAGACAGCCAGGAGCGTGGAATGCGCAAGAATGTCATCAAAGGGAGCACGCTCTTACTGGCGCTGTTAATCGCCAGCGCTCCCGCAACCGCGCAAACCCCGCTTCGGGTAGTGGCTTCGTTCTCGGTAATCGCCGATTTAGTCAAGCGTGTGGCGGGCGACGATGTGGAGGTTAATGTCATCGTCCCGGCCGACGAAGATGTCCACCGGTGGGATCTTACCCCACCCAATGTCCTGGCATTAGAAGAAACCGACCTGGTGTTTTACAACGGCTTTGAATTAGAACCGTGGCTGCGTGATGTACAGGCTATCGTTGAAGATGACTTACCCATGGTGGCACTGGCCGAGCAGGCAGATTATCCCACCCTTCCGCTTAATACTGGCCGTTATCAAGGCGATACTGACCCCCATATGTGGATGGCTCCCAAAGGGGCTGCGGCCTACGTGGACGTGATCGCTGAGACCCTGGCAGAGCATGCGCCAGATCACGCCGAGGGATTTGAACAACGCGCCGACGATCTCAAGCAAACCCTTGAGCAGCTAGACGCCGACATTGAAGAGCGCTTGGGCGGTATCCCCCAGACCAACCGGGCGTTGGTGACCAGCGAAGCTGGGTTGGCCTACTTTGCCGACGCCTATGACTTCGACTACACCGCTTTATGGGGCGTTAACCACGAAACGTTCGGCACGGCCGACGCCATGGCCCGCCTGCAGGCGCAACTCGCCGATAAGCGGCCACCCGCGCTGTTTTATGAGAGTACGACACCGAAAATCCACATGGACGCCCAGGCACGCTATGCTGACCTCCCCCTAGCGGGACCGCTCTACACCGATGCACTCAGCGGCAGCGACGGGCCGGCCTCGCACTATGTCGATATGCTGCGCCACAATGCCGAACAGCTGCATGCCACCTTAGGCGGTGCGCGCGAGGAAGACGAGTAGTCCTCTGCCGCGCCGGTTTTGGCCCGTGATCACGCGAGCAACTCGGTTAATGAACCCAAGATGGCATCGGGTGCGCTGTGGATAATCGGCTCACCGTGATTGTAGCCATACGGCAGTGCCAGGGTCGCAAAGCCCGCAGCTTTGCCCGCCGCAATATCATGGCGCGAATCACCTACCATCACACACTCGGCAGGTTGCACGCCGCAGGCGTTGGCCGCATGCAGTAACGGCACCGGAGAAGGCTTCTTCTCAGCCAGCGAGTCTCCCCCAAGGCACAGCGTAAAACACGCTCCTAAGCCGAAGTGATCTAAAATTGGCGCAATAAAGCGCTGTGGTTTGTTAGTGATTAACACCAGCGTAAAGCCTGCTTCGCACAGGTCGGCTAGCGCCTCGTGCGCGCCAGGATAGAGCGTCGTCAACTCGTTGGACGCGGCCGCGTAATGGCGCAAAAAAGCCTCGTAGCTGCGCTCAAAAAGCGCTGCCTCAGCGGGCTCACCTTGAGCCCACGTTAAGGCGCGTTCAACCAGCACCGCTGCGCCGTTACCCACCCAATCGCGTACCTTATCCGCCGTTGGCTCTGCCAATTGCTGGTCCGCCAACGCATGCGCCACTGCAGCTGCTAAGTCGGGCACAGAATCAATCAACGTGCCATCGAGATCAAAGGCAATTAAACGCTTACCGCGAAGTAGTGGGTGCACATTGTATCCTTCTGCGTAAAGATTAACTTGCTCTGAAGCTCAAGCCAGCGGGTTCTGATTGAGAGAGAGTTTAGCTATATTAACCTCGCCTCACATTCGTCACTAACGCGAGAAACCTCTATGCTGAGGATCATTTAGTCAAGGAGTAAGACATGAGCCTTCCTACCATCGTGATCGTTGGCGGCGGCGCTGGCGGCTTAGCGCTGGCGACGCAACTGGGACGTACACTTGGCAAACCTGAACGCGCCAATATCGTCTTGCTTGACCGCAACACCACCCACGTTTGGAAGCCGCTATTGCACGAATTAGCCACGGGGGTGCTGAATTCCAGCATGGACGAGGTGGATTACCGCGGTCATTCCTCGGCGCATCATTATCGCTACCAGCGTGGGTCGCTATCCGGCATTGATCGCCAAGCCAAGCAACTGCATCTAGCGCCCATTGTCGATGAAGATGGTGAGGAGGTCCTGCCCGCCAGGCAACTCGCCTACGATTACTTAGTGATGGCACTGGGTAGCGTATCCAACGACTTCGGCACGCCCGGCGTTGCCGAGCACTGCCATTTTATTGATTCACCCCAGCAGGCGAAGGCGTTTCAGCGCGATATGATCAATACTTTTTTGCGCTACACCGACCCGTCACTGCGCCAGCATACCCAGTTGACGATTGGTATTGTCGGTGGTGGTGCCACCGGCGTGGAATTGGCTGCCGAGCTATTTGACGCCTCGCGAATGCTCAATGCCTACGGGGTAACGGCCCTCGATCACCAACAGATCAGCGTGCACCTATTAGAGGCAGCGCCCCGCCTGCTTCCTGGGCTCTCCGAACGTATCAGCCAAACCGTCCAGCAGGATCTGGAAAAAATGGGCGTGACCGTCCATGTTGGCACCGCAATTAAACAAGCGCAGGCCAACTGCCTGGTTACCAACGATGGCGACGTAATCGAAACCGATCTCAACGTCTGGGCGGCAGGGATAAAAGCACCACCGTTTCTCGCAGAGTTGGGGCTTGCAACCAATAACAAGAACCAGATAAAAGTGGCGAAAACCCTGCAGTGCATCGATGATCCGGCGATTTTTGCCCTCGGTGATTGCGCTCATTGCCCCCAGGGGGAAGACAGCGCCGTTCCGCCACGGGCCCAAGCCGCCCACCAGCAGGCCAAACACCTAGCCAAGAATCTGGTGAATCAATTGGAAGGCAAGCCACTCACCGATTTTCACTATCAGGACCGCGGCTCGCTGATCTCACTGGCCCATTACGATGCAGTGGGCAGCCTGATGCGCAGCTCTGCGTCACGCGGGTTATTTCTTGAAGGTTGGCTGGCACGCCGGGCCTACGCGTCGCTTTATCGCATGCACCAGTTGACCATTCATGGCGCGCCCAAAACCGGGCTCGCCTGGCTGGTGGATAAGCTCAACCGCTACTTAAAGCCACGTATGAAGCTGCACTAGCCGCTGCTTAGCTGCTAGCCATTGCCGCGCGTAACTGTCGAATAACAGAATCGTAGCCATGAGGGTCGCTCGCGTTATGGGCATTAAAGATCGCCGATCCGGCAACGAACGTATCTGCCCCGGCCGCGGCAATCTCGCCGATGTTGTCGGCTTTCACGCCGCCATCGACCTCCAGACGAATCGGCCGCCCTGACGCGTCGATGCGCGCCCGCGCCTCGCGCAGCTTGTCAAGCGTGGCGGGAATGAACGACTGCCCACCGAAGCCCGGATTGACGCTCATCAACAGCACCATGTCGATTTTATCCATCACGTAGTCCAGATAGGACAGCGGCGTGGCCGGGTTGAAGACCAGCCCGGCCTTGCAGCCCCCGTCGCGGATCAGCTGCAGCGAGCGGTCGATATGTTCGGAGGCTTCCGGGTGAAACGTAATGTAGCTGGCGCCCGCCTCGATGAAATCACTGATCATGCGATCCACCGGCTTGACCATCAGATGTACGTCAATCGGCGCCGTCACGCCATGCTGGCGCAGCGCCTTGCACACCATCGGGCCAATGGTGAGGTTGGGCACGTAATGATTGTCCATCACATCGAAATGCACGATATCGGCCCCGGCGGCGAGCACATTGTCCACCTCTTCGCCCAGGCGTGCGAAGTTGGCGGAAAGAATCGAGGGAGCAATCAGATAATCATGCGCAGCGGTCATATCAACATTCCTGCTTTGCCAAAGAGAGGGAACCACGGCCATTGCCGCCTTTAAAGGCGGGCATGTTAGCAGAACCTTCGCGCGGCGGTGAGAGTAGACACGTATCGTGCATAAGTTAGCCCCATTTTTCTTAATCATTATTCTAAAAAAGAATATAAAACATGATTGTAATTCCATAATCACAGGTTTAAGCTTGCTAACTAAATTGCCAATGCTGGCTTAGCTTTCAAGGAGCTTGTGATGTCATTACCTGTTGTTTTCCGTCGTAGCATGTTGGCTCTCGCCATTGGCGCCACGCTTTCAAGCCCTGCTGTGGCTCAAGAACGTGAGCTACTCAACTCTTCGTATGATATTGCACGTGAACTGTTTGCCGAAATTAATCCCAAATTTGAATCATGGTGGGAAGAAGAACACGACGAGGAAATCGAGGTTAGCCAGTCTCACGGTGGTTCATCTGCCCAGGCACGCGCCATCATGCAGGGGCTTCGCGCCGATGTGGTGACCTATAACCAAGTGACTGACGTCCAGGCCTTGGCTGATGCCGACCTCGTTGCTGAAGATTGGCAAGACGCCCTACCCAACAATGCCTCACCTTACTACTCCACCACAGCGTTCCTGGTGCGTAAGGACAACCCCAAAGGCATCGAAAACTGGGACGATCTGGTGGAAGAAGATATTGAGATGGTCTTCCCCAACCCGAAAACCTCGGGTAATGGCCGTTATACTTATCTCGCCGCCTGGGGCTTTGCCGACGAACAATTTGACGGTGATGAAGAGCAAATCCAGGATTTCATGCGCACCTTCCTGGGTAACGTTGAAGTATTTGATAACGGCGGCCGAGGTGCCACCACCAGCTTTATCGAGCGCGAAATCGGCGATGTGCTTATCAGTTTCGAGTCCGAGGTCAACAACATTCGCAAGGAATACGGCAGCGACGACTACGAAGTCATCGTACCCCCCACCAGTATTCTGGCCGAGTTCCCGGTCGCCGTGGTCGGCCCCAATGCCGAGCGCAATGAAAACAGCGACCTGGCGCAAAGCTATCTGGAATACCTCTACCGCGAGGACACCCAGCGCTTGCTGGCCGGTTTCAATTACCGCGTTCACCATGAAGACGTGGTTGAAGAATACGCCGACGAATTCCCCGATACCGACCTGCTCAAGGTCGAGGATGTATTCGGTAGCTGGGAAGAGGCTATGGAAACCCACTTCGAAGGCGGCGGCATGCTTGATCAGCTTCAGCGCCGCTAATGCGTTTCATCCGCCGGATTGAGCTATGAGCCATTTCGTTCTTCGCCAGTCCGGCAGCGCGCGGGTGCTGCCGGGGTTTGGCCTTTCCATGGGCATCAGCGTGCTGTTTATTTCGCTGGTACTGCTGCTACCCATTACCGGGCTTTTCAGCCAACTGTCCGGGCTTAGCTTTGCTGAGTACTGGACCATTATCACCGAAGGCCGTGTGGTTGCCAGCTACATGGTCACCATCGGAGCGGCGGCGGTCGCGGCGTTGATCAACGCTGTGTTTGGTTTGTTGCTGGCCTGGGTATTGGTGCGCTACACCTTCCCTGGCAAGCGACTGCTGGATGCGCTGATGGACCTGCCCTTCGCACTGCCAACCGCAGTGGCGGGCATAACGCTTGCAACGCTTTATTCAAGCAATGGCTGGATGGGCAGCTGGCTAGAAGCGCTCGACCTGCCCGTTGCCCAGACCTGGGTCGGAATCGCCCTGGCCATGGCGTTCACCAGTATCCCGTTTGTGGTTCGCACCGTTCAGCCGGTGTTAGAGGACATGCCCGTTGAGGTGGACGAAGCCGCCATGTCGCTGGGGGCCACCGACGGTGTCGCCTTTCGTCGCGTCATCATGCCCCACCTATGGCCAGCCCTGGTGACCGGAACGGGGCTTGCGTTTGTACGCTCGCTCGGCGAATTCGGGGCAATTATTTTTATCGCAGGCAACATGCCTTACGAAACCGAGATCACGGCACTGATGATCTTCATCAAGCTCCAGGAATACGACTACGTGGGTGCATCGGCCATTGCGTCAGTGGTGCTATTTGTCTCGCTTGCCTTGCTACTGGCGATCAATATCTGGCAAGGCCGTTTCGTGCGCCGCTTGCATGGAGGAAAAGCGTAATGCAACGGATTGGAGACGCACCGCTTGTCCGCCGCCTGTTGATTGCGATGGCCGTGGGGCTTTCAGGGCTTTTTCTACTGCTCCCGCTAGTGGCTATCTTTGCCCAGGCGTTTTCCCAAGGTGTCAGCGTGTTTTGGTCCAACGTCAGTGACTTTTATACGCTACACGCCATCGGCCTAACGCTGGGCATTGCCCTGCTCACGATACCGGTTTGCCTGGTATTCGGCGTTGCGCTTGCCTGGCTGGTGACGCGTTTCAGCTTTCCTGGCCGGCGGTTGCTACAAACGCTGATTGATATCCCCTTCGCGGTGTCTCCCGTCGTAGCCGGTCTTATTTATCTGTTGCTCTACGGACGCAATGGCTGGATCGGCGGCTGGCTGGACAGCTACGACATTCAGCTGATGTTTTCCTGGCCGGGTATTTTGATGGTGACCATCTTCGTCACCTGCCCCTTTGTGGCCCGAGAACTGATACCGCTGATGCAGGCCCAGGGATCGCGGGAAGAAGAGGCTGCCGTTGTGCTCGGCGCATCGGGCTGGACGACGTTTCGACGCGTTACGCTGCCTAATATCCGCTGGGCGCTACTCTACGGAATTATCCTGACCAACGCCCGCGCGGTGGGCGAATTTGGCGCAGTATCCGTTGTCTCAGGGGCCATTCGCGGCCAGACCAACACGCTGCCCCTGCACCTTGAGCAGCTTTATCAGGATTACAACGCCGTGGGGGCTTTTGCCTGCGCGGCCCTACTCGCATTGATCGCCCTACTGACGCTCGCCGCCAAGGCGGGGCTGGAATGGCGCGCGTCGCGCCGGGAGGCATTTGCATGAGCATTCGCTTACAGAATATCGCCAAGCACTTTGGTGCAACTCAAGCGCTGGAGCCAATCAATCTGGATATCCAGGAAGGCGAATTGGTCGGCTTACTGGGCCCCTCCGGCTCGGGTAAAACCACCCTGCTGCGCATTATCGCGGGCCTTGAAACCGCCGACCGCACGCCGACGCCCGGTAAGATTTTATTTGGCGAGCGCGACGTCACCCACGTTCACGTGCGCGACCGCCGAATTGGGTTTGTGTTTCAGCATTATGCGTTATTCCGTCATATGAGCGTCTATGACAACGTCGCGTTTGGCTTGACCGTCATGCCGCGCGCGCAGCGACCCTCTGCCCAGGACATTCGCGCCCGGGTATATCGCCTGCTTGAGATGGTCAAACTTGAAGCCTTTGCCAACCGTTACCCGGCACAGCTGTCCGGCGGCCAGCAACAGCGCGTTTCACTTGCTCGTGCGCTAGCCGTCGAGCCGGATGTACTGCTGCTTGATGAGCCATTTGGCGCGCTTGATGCCAAAGTGCGTCAGGAACTACGCCGCTGGCTGCGTCATCTGCACGAAGAGTTCAACTTCACCAGCGTGTTTGTGACCCACGACCAGGAAGAAGCCCTTGAGCTATCCGACCGCGTGGTGGTGATGAGCAATGGGCGTATCGAGCAAATTGACACCCCGGAAACGCTCTATCGCGCGCCGAAAAACCGCTTTGTGTTTGAATTTTTGGGCGACGTTAACTATCTGGAAGGCAAGGTGCAAAACGGCACGCTCACCTGTGGTGACGCCCATGTGGCGGTGGACTTGCCGGACGGCGACGAAGAACTGCTGTTGCGCCCCCACGAAATCCGCCTGGCCGAGCAGCCCAGTGCCGATAGCCACCTGCCGGTGACCATTACCGCGATTTCCCCCGTGGGTGCTGAAGTCCGCGTGGAACTCGAAGCCGACTGGCTGGCCAAGCCGTGGCTAGCCACGGTGCGCCATGCCGACTTCAACCGCCTGGTATTACGCCGTGGCCAACGGCTTTACGCCCACCCGCGCCATTGGCACCGGTTCCCAGACGTGACTGAAACAGCGATGGCGCAAACCCACGTTGCGTAGTACGGCGGCTGCCCCAAACGGGGCAGCTAGCGTTGTGGTTATATTCCCTAGCTCAGAAGCGCATCTGCCTAAACGTCAGATTAACCCGTGGGTCCGTCGACTTCTTGGTTTTAGGCAGGCTATGTAGCCAGTTTTTCTGTGTCCTGCCTTTCATGATCAATAAGCTGCCGTGTTCAAGACTTAACGACAAACGCTCGCCCGTTATTTTATGCTTGAAGGAAAATTTTCTAGCGCTGCCTAACGTCAACGACCCTATCGCCCCGTCTTCAACCAGTTCTTTCTCTCCATCGCTGTGCCATCCCATACCTTCATCGCCTGAGCTATAAAAATTACACAGGCACGAATTGAAGATATCGTCGCTGCTGCTCTCCACCCGCTGTTTAATCCTGTGCAAAAAATCGGGCCACATTAACGCCGTCTTGGTATACCCGGAGTACGTATAGGAAACTGGCTTATCCGCGTACCAGGCCATCTTCCTCTGGGTCACGATCTCCTTCCCAAACATAAACGCACGATCATGTTCCCAGCTTAATTCACTGATGCATTGATCCAGATACAGGTCAGCAGTAGCTGTTTCCAGGATGTTGCCGTGGTAATAGGCTTCCCCATCTCGCGGCAACAGATTAATCAACTTCATTTCGTCGTTTTCAAACAGATCTTAACCCATAACAATACCTTTTCTGTGCCCGCTAGGCGAAGCCGAGCCCGCTCATTGCAAAAAAATGTGCACCAGCCCATAACCCCTGATCACTTCACTGCGTTCGTAATGACAGGCCCAACAGAGCTAACCCATTCCGCGCTTACCTCTCCCCACCAGCTAAGCCAATTTATAAAAATTAAAAAGACAGCAAGAAACGGGTGTCTCCCCACACTAACGAAGGGCAATACTGAGTCCCATATGCATAAACCGAGGGCCTATAGGCCAATAGAAAACCTTAAAAAGGGGCATACAATCCTGAATTCAACTAATAAGTGCAGCACCCGCGGTTTCTAGCGCTCCTGAATATTCTCCTAAGAACACCTGGGCTGGGGTTCGGTATCCCAGCCGCTTTCTGGGTCTATCGTTCAGCTTGTGAACAACGCGTCGCAGCTCTACATTAGTCACCTTCCGGAAGTCTGTACCTTTCGGAAAATACTGCCTGATCAGGCCGTTGGTGTTCTCGTTTGTCCCACGTTGGCCTGAGCAGTAAGGATCACAGAAATACACGGAGGCGCTAACCGCTTTTGCGACCGTCTCGTGGTCTGCAAACTCCGAGCCATTGTCTAGCGTGATCGTCTTCACCGCGCCCCGACGAGGCTTAAGTAACCGAACCATGGCTTTCTGCGTTAGTTCTGCCGTTACCTTTGGAAGACGTGCCGCCAACAAGTAGCCACTTCGTCGCTCTACCAACGTCACTATCCCCGCTTGCTTGTGCCCATAAAGCACCGTGTCGCCTTCCCAGTGACCGATGGTGAGGCGTCTTTCGATAGCAGGCGGCCGATGCTCTATCCCCACACGCTTAGGAATCTTGCCTAGTCCTGCGCTTTTGGCATTGGCACGATGTTTACTGCGACGCTTGGGCTGGCGGAGGTGTCGCCACAAATCGCCACCCTTGGCCTTATCGTCCCAGATCAACGAATAGACCCATTGATGACTCACCCCTATACCCGTCAACGGCGCCATAAAACCGCTAATCTGCTCTGGACTCCATTCTTCCCTAAGCCTGTCAGCTACGGCATTGATCAGGCTAGGGAGTCGCTTTGTCCACTTCCAAGCAGAGCGGCGTCTCTGATCGCTGTAACGCTGCGCTTTTGCGGGTTCATATCCCTTGGCACCTGAATTACGTCTCAGCTCACGGCTCACGGTACTGCTGTGAATGCCAAGCTGTTGAGCAATCTGACGTTGGCTCACCCCTACATCCCTGTGGGCAAAAATTTGATATCGTTGTGCCTGGGTCAGTTGTCGGTATCCCATACTCTGCTTCACTTTGGTCGGTAAGGCGGAGAGGGTACCGCTGCTGGCCCTCCTGCCTCTACCGTATGATCCAAAGTGCTGCAGTTATTCTATGAATTCAGGAATGAGAGCAATAGACTATATACGACTACTGTCGCTAGCCGCTATCTGGGGAGCAAGTTTTCTTTTTATGCGAATAGCGGGACCGGCGATAGGAGCAATAAACACAGCCTTTTTTAGAGTTTTTTTCGGATTTATTGGCTTAGCTGTCATTATATTCTTCATACGTAAAAGTCTGAAGTTTAGAGGAAAATTAGGCAAGATTTTGATATTGGGTGCTATCAATTCAGGCATCCCTTTTCTTATGTACAGCATAGCCGCCACATTGTTACCGGCTGGCTACTCAGCGATTTTAAATGCAACGACACCTTTAATGGGGGCCATGATTGGCTTTTATTTTTTTAGCGAGAGTTTATCTATAAGAAAACTGGTCGGTATAGCGCTAGGGATTGTCGGCATTACGATCATTACTACGGTGGGTGATTCGAATATCGCTGGTAACATCTATATTGGCGTTGCTGCTTGCATCATCGCCACTATTGGTTACGGCTTTGCAGGGTTTCTTACCCGAAGATGGATTACCCAGCAGGGCGGCCTGGATTCAACGCTGGTTGCGTTTGGCAGTCAAATAGGCGCAACCATTTTTCTCACCCCCTTTTTGCTTTGGAACCTTTCAACTGGCCCCAGCATTGATTGGCTGCAAGGTGATGTGTGGATCAGTCTGCTAGCCGTCGGCTTTTTATGCACTTCCCTTGCTTATATCCTTTATTTTAGATTGATCGAAGACATCGGGCCGTTACGGTCGCTTACCGTTACCTTCTTGGTGCCGCCTTTCGCTGTGTTATGGGGCTTTTTAGTCCTCAACGAAACGATTTCTAGCGGATTTTTACTTGGTTCATTAATCGTTTTACTTTCAGTATGGTTAATCGTGGGGCCCAATTCAAAAAAAGCAGCCTGAAGCACCCGTTAGCTTCACTCTTTAACCATGACGGAGGCATATAATAGCAAGGCAATAAGCCTAACCGATTACAAGGCTTACCGATAACTAGAACGCATATCATGATGAAGCCTAGGTTGCAACAAGATGACTCTTGATCAGAACCCACGCCTAGACTTAAGTAAAAAGCTTCCCCTAACTACAGGGGAAGCGAACCCTACCAACAGCATTATGAAATCGAAATAACTTCATCTACGGACGTAGCCACCCGGTAGTCCACATCATCTAACGCTTTAAAGTGGGCTTCCCCACATAAAATTTTCAGATTTTCTTCTAAACGGCGCTTATCACTATCATGAGTCGTTTTCGTTTCACGAATCAAGTAAACTTTACGATCCTCTTCTAATACGACAGCCCAATCGGGGTTGTATTCACCAACCGGTGTAGGAATTGTGAACCAACGCGGCAATTTACAGAAAAATTTGACATTCTCGGCACCGTCTAAAGCATGTGCAGTCTTCCGTTCGATTTGAGAGTCACACTCAATATAGTTATACGGTGTTTGAACTTGGCTGCCTTGATTACCATGAAGCACTTGGTAAGAGCGATCCAAGTATGTTTCCAGCTCCGGCTCGTCAAATAACTCCATTTTGTAGCGTTCACCGCCAAGCTTCTCATAGCGTATTCCATCTACCAGGAGCCCATCGAGCGCTTTCTTAATCTGTTTAGCGGACTCGGTAATAAAACCTTGAGGATTCGTTTTAAACTCCCCCAACCGCTTGCAATTACGAATAATAGTTAGCAACGTATCCCGTGTTAGATAAGTCCTCTCCTGCAAAACACCAATCAAATCCGGCAACACGTCATGGGAGCTTATATAACGTTCTTTCGGGGTTGATATTTGCCGATCACTGCCGAAGCCAGCATTGGTCAGTTTAGTCTGAGTATGTCCTATTGTTAGCGTAACCGGCTTTACCACAGGCATATTTTTAAGTTTGTGACTGGCTAGATTAATCAGTTGTTGGGTATCAAAATGAATGGCATAGCGAGTTTTTTGGCTGATTTTATCCCACAGAGCCTTGAAATCAGGGTTTAATTCTACCCGCTTATTATACTTTACGGCCGTACGCCCTCGTGCATCTTTCACCCGCCCCGCGAACATAAAGCTGCGTAGACGGTCGATAATTTCGTTTTCGAGCGATTTATAGTCGTTGGGCACTTGCAGTTCAAAATAAAGATCATCTGGTTTAAACTTAGCAGTCAAGTCTCCTTTGGCATCTAGATAGCCTTCTGTTTTTAATGCCTGCCACAGGTGTCGGGATTTTTCCTGACCTAGTGTTTCAGAGTCATTAATCGTTAAAGCCGCAAACGCAATTGTAGGCACCCGCCCAAACTTGAAGCCACCGCCAATATCTTTCTCCATCTCTGTTTGGAGATTCTTAGCGTACTCTTCAAAAGATTCACTGGCTATGACCGTAAGACGATTTATCTGAGGATCATAAACTCTGTCACCGCCGGCATTTACGGCTAGGCGAAGGCCACGGCCCAGCGTTTGACGTCGCTCCTTTTCGCTGCCGAATTCCCGCAAAGAGCATATTTGGAATACATTAGGGTTATCCCAGCCCTCTTTAAGAGCGGAGTGGCTAAAAATAAACCGCAGTGGCACGGCATCATCCAATAACCGCTCTTTATCTTTCATAATCAGTTCGTATACTTCCGCATCGCTAGCGGTGTTACCACTGGTATCCTTCAACTCAACCACCTTGCCACGCTTTTTGACTTCTGCGAAATAGCCATTGTGCACTTGCTCTACGTCTCGCTTAGGCAGGTCATTGAATAATGAACTAGCGGCAAACTCTTGGTAGGCTTCTTCAAACCAGCGGGCGATCTTACCTTTCTGGACATTGCCATGTTCATCGTAGTAGCGATAGTTTGCCACCTTGTCGATGAAAAACAGTGAAAGAACCTTCACTTTCACACCCTGCTTCTGCAGGTTGCGCTCTTTCTTAAAGTGCTCCTCTACCGTCTGACGAATCTGCTCTTTAATGACATCATCATGGATACCGTCCTTTTCCTGCTCTGGCTCTAGAATGACGTTATTGGCAAAACGAACGTACTCAGCGCCTGGCTCAGCATAGATTTCGTCTACTACGTATCCCTGATAGCCTGATCGATTAGTATGGTCAGACAAATCCGTACCCTGCTTAAGTTTGACGGTTTTATCTTTGGTACCATTAGGCTTGTCTTCAAATATCACTACTGAGGCAGAAGGCGTTTTGGCCTTGCCTACATAACCTATTTTACTTAACTTTAAGTATATCTGATTAACATTGCTTTGAGATTGGATTGACGCCACTGAAATTTGCTTTACCAGCTTCATTTCATAAGCCTTAACCGGGCCAAGCTGATAAATCACGTTGTAGGGGTTACGGTGGGTCGCTGAGTAGCGTAGTGCAAAAAGAGGCTTTAAGTGATTGACTGCACGACGCGCTTTAGCAGTATTGTCTACCGATTGAGGTTCATCAATAATAAGAACTGGTCTAACATCTTGGATAAACTCAATGGGCTTTGCTCCAGACATACGATCCTGTTCCCGATGAATTACCGAGAGCTTTTTGATCTGACCCTGTGTCAAGTTGTCATAGTTTTCCACATCCCCAGCATCTCGCTGAAAAGCCTGGATGTTAATCACCATAATTTGTAGCGTATTAGCGGTGGCAAACTGCCGCACTTTAGATAAGTCTTTGGCGCTATATACATAGTGATCAAAAGGCACATTGTCATACAAACTACGAAAATGCGTTTTCATCATTTTTAGAGAGGAAAGTACCCCTTCACGTATAGCGACCGATGGCACCACGATAATAAACTTACGCAGCCCCAGCTGTTGGTTCATCTCGAAAATGCTTCGCAGATAAACATACGTTTTGCCCGTACCCGTCTCCATTTCCACTGAGAAATTCGGGAATGGATAATCATCTTCAGCTCCATGCAGGCTATTCGTAAGCGCGCCATAAACCCCATCTACCCACATTAACGTTGTCTGATCACACTGATGGTCTCTTTTGCTTTGGAGATCATCATGAGCCGCGAACTCAATCCCACTCAAGCGTTTTGGTTAGGGCATCTGTCTTATGCTGCCGCGTTGCAGATGCCGTTAAGTGAATATGCCAACGCACAGGCAGTGACGTTAGCCGACCTGATGGCGTGGGAAAATCGGTTAATCGTGCAAGGCTTCCCCGTGCCACCGCGTTGTCGTCCCGCCCGGTTTGTCGCGGTGGAGGTGGTCGCATGATTCGTCCAGGCACTGACCTAAAGGTTTACCTGTGCCGAGAGCCCGTGGATATGCGTAAGCAAATCGATGGCTTGGCACTGCTGGTTCAGGAAGCCATGGCCTTGAACCCGTTCGATCAAGCGCTGTTCGTGTTCGGTAATCGCCAGCGGGATAAAGTGAAACTGCTGTTCTGGGAACGTAACGGTTTTGTGGTGTGGTACAAGCGCTTGGAGCGTGAGCGGTTTAAATGGCCAACGCACCTTAATGGCGAGACCGTGACGTTAACCGGCCAAGAGCTTAACTGGCTGCTGGATGGCTACGACCTGAAGGCCATGAAGCCTCACAAAGCGCTGTATTTTCAGCGAGTTGGCTAACAAAATCGCCTCCTATTTTGGTGGCGCTTTTGGTATACTACGCGGTATGAAAAACACGGCCTCTTCCTCGACGACGGTTACCCAGCTTGAGCGCAAGCTGGCCGCTGCTGACGCTGAAAATGCGCGGCTATTGGCGTTGATGGAAAAAAAGGAAGCGCAGTGGGAAGCCACCAAACAGTCGCTATTTGAACAGTTCCGGCTTGCCCTGGAGCGTCAGTTCGGCCCTTCCACCGAGAAGTACCGTGTCGACCAGCAAGATCTGCTTATCAATGAAGCGGAAGTGTCGGTTGACGAGGAAGACAACGATGCTGCACCGGAGTGCGACGCCACCGCTGATGACGCGACGATCGACACTGCCACGCCTGCTAAGCGTCGTACACGCGGCGGGCGTATTGCGCTACCGCCAGAGCTACCGCGTGTCGAGATCGTCCATGAACTGCCCGACGATGCTCGCCACTGCCACGATGACGGCACCGCGCTAAAGGTGATCGGTGAGGAGGTCAGCGAGGAGTTGCATGTGGTGCCCGCGCGGATCGAGGTGATCCGCCATGTGCGACACAAATATGCCTGCCCGACGTGCGAAGAGGGCGTCAACACAGCCCCAGCACCCGCCAAACTGTTGCCCAAGAGTAATGCCAGCGCCACGCTGCTCGCCTATATCGCGACGGCTAAATACCAGGACGCGCTACCGCTTTATCGGCAAAGCCAGATCTTTGCCCGCCATGGCGCCGAGATCCCCCGCAATACCCTGGCACGCTGGATGGTGCAGGCGGGAGAACGGATCACCCCGTTGATCGACACGTTGCGCCATCACCTCTTAAACGCCCCGCTGATCCACATGGATGAGACGACGCTCCAGGTGAATCAAGAAGCGGATCGTGCCGCCAGTGCCACCTCGTATATGTGGGTGCAGCGCGGTGGTCCGCCGGGACAACAAGTCGTTCTGTTCGACTACGCCGCCAGCCGCGCCGGACGGGTGCCCGTTGACCTGCTGGGCGACTATGCGGGGCGCTTAATCACCGATGGCTATGAAGGCTACGCCGAGATCGTGCGTCGCAATGGGATCACCCATGCGGGCTGCTGGGCGCATGCCCGGCGCAAGTTCATCGAGGCCCAGAAGGTGCAGCCCAAAGGCAAAACTGGCAAAGCCGACTGGGCGCTGAACCAGATCCGTAAGCTGTACGGCGTGGAAAAACAGGCGAAGGCCCTTGAGCCTGAGACGCGTCACGCGCTGCGTGACCAGAAGAGCCGCCCACTGATCGATCAACTGCGCACCTGGCTCGACAAGTCACTGGCCCAGGTGTTGCCCAAAAGCGCGCTGGGGAAAGCCCTACACTATCTAGATAACCAGTGGCCTCGCCTGACCCGGTTCCTGGACGATGGCCTGATCCCGTTCGACAACAATCCGGCAGAGAACGCTATCCGCCCGTTCGTGGTGGGGCGTAAAAACTGGCTGTTCAGCCACACCCCGAGCGGTGCTCACGCCAGCGCGGCGATCTACAGCCTGATCGAAACCGCCAAAGCCAATGGCCTCTCGCCTTACGACTACTTGCAGTACGTCTTTGCGACACTGCCCGCCCTCGACGATGATGAGCTCCACACGCTGCTGCCCTGGCAGTGGAAAGAGACATTGCCGGTCTAAGCGACGCGTGAATAGATGGGGTTAGTGGAGCGCTTACGGCTATTCGATTTCTCGATAAAATTATGTTCCTGCACACGATGTAGGTTTTCTAGCAGCATATCTTGGTTAAGCGTTAACGTGTTGGCGATGCCCAGCTTGCGATAGGGTTCACCAGCCGCAGAGAGATTATCAAAAACTGCCAAGGTAGATTCGATGGCATCCCGCTGATAATCCAGATCGGGGTTGAATCTCAGTTTCATACTCAGCCCCCTTATACCGTCTTAAAATCGATTTGATCGATTTTTTCTTTGCCTTGATTAAACGCTGCAAAAGTTTTAACAGCGTTCGTTTTGAGCTGGTCATTGCGATGGAACGCTTTATCCAAACAAATGAATTGGCTGGGTGCTGTCGCCAATACGGCATCAATGAGCGCTTGGTCGATAACATCGTCCAGATGAATTAACAGAGTGTCATCAGCCACTGAAAACAGCGTGTGATTTGCAAGTTCAATTTTCTCAACCTTTTCCGTCGGCATCACGCCCGCCTTTAGCAAAAGCTCATAAAGCAGGTCTTCCTGGCTAGCGTTAGGGTCTATATGATCAACGATGAGCTCCATTTGGTGGAGCAATTCTTCGTCGGAAATATCTTTGCTAGGGGCTTGCCATAGTTTGAAATTGCTTTTATCAAGCTTTAGAACTTTAAATCCCCTCTTCGATTGATGTCCTTTATTTACGGAATCTATATCAAATTTAGAATAAATTTTGCACAATCTACTTTTGGATATATCTGCAATAGTTGAGTACCCAGCCTTCAAGGCCTCTTTGCCCGTCTTTTCTTTTTCGGAATTGGGTTCTGGCAATTGTACTAAAATATATTTAATATTTAAATCTTCTTTCAAAGCAAGTTCTGCCACTGACTCACCGGTTGTGCCAGAACCTGAAAAAAAGTCCAACACAGTGCCCTCTGAACCACAAGCATATTGAATAAGGCGTTTAATCTCAACGTGATCTTTGGGATTGTTAAATAATTTCACCCCCATCAAGTTTCGAAGATACTTAACTGCTACTTGGCTTTGCTTGTAGATGTAACTCCCTCTCACTTGTGTTGCTAACTGCTCGTTATCGTTACCATCTTCACACTCGTATTCATCAAAATCAGCAATAACCAACTCTTCAGCAATAGGCTTTAAGTGTGCTTTTCGGAAGGGAGGCTTAGTGTGATCTTTTCTAAACTCAACAAGCCCTTTTTTAATCTGCCTTTGCATTTCATCTGGATGAGAGTATATCCAACCTCTCTCAGGAATAGCACAAGGCAGTTTTGTTACAGGGTGAATCACTTCATATTTTGGGCCATCACCTCCTGGCCATGAAATATCACGGTCACGCCAAGGCCCGTGCTTATCTATGCGTTTATATCGACTCCACTTTCTAGAAGGATGCGACCTCGGCAATTGGGAAAACCATGACTGCAAGTCAGTTTCTATCGCAGCATCACTTTCGCCATATTGCTTTCGCAACAAAACATATTGATCCCAAATTTCTTTAGCACCGGGCTTTTCTTCTCGCCAAATAATGTTTTTTTCCTTAAGAACACTGTTGTTTTTAGCATAAACAAGCATATATTCGTGCCCAACGGAAAATAGCTTAGCATCATTTTTTCTGCTTTTTTCCCAAACTAAACACGCAATTCGATTCTCCTCTCCAAAAATCTCATCACACATCCGGCGCAGATTTTCCACCTCATGGTCATCAATGGAAATAAAGATCACCCCATCTTCACGTAACAAGTTACGAGCAAGATATAGGCGGGGGTACATCATATTCAGCCAATTGGTGTGAAAGCGGCCTTCATTCGCGGTATTCGTTGAGAAAGTTCGGCCTTCACTATCTTTTAAACCAGCGTATTGCAGGTAGGTATCCAGGCTTTCGCTGAAGTTATCAGGATAAATAAACTCTTTACCAGTATTGTAAGGCGGATCGATATAGATCATTTTGACCTCGCCGTAGTAGCCCTTTTGCAGGAGCTTCAGTACTTCAAGATTATCGCCTTCTATGAATAAGTTTTCAGTGGTATCAAAGTCCACCGACTCCTCCCGGCAAGGCTTAAGAGTGGCAGTTGACGGCTGTTGAATCAGCCGTAGGCAATCGCGTTTCCCAGGCCAATCCATGCCGTACCGCTCGCGGCGATTGTCATAAATATCTGTTAGCTCGCCTAATTCAGCTTTTAGACGTTCAAAATCAAGTGACTCGACTACTTCCCCTTTGTCGTTACGGGTTTCGGTAAAAGCAGTGGGGAAAAGCTGTTTGAGCTCAATGCGGCGTTGCTGGGTTATATCCAATGATTCGCCTGCAAGGCGCGTATTCTGTTCACTCATATAAAAATGTAAATCCCAAATAATTTTGACTACCAATGTTTTTTAACATCAGTCTGTATGATTATCTTTTCTGGCAGCGTAAATCGTTAGTAGCAACTCGCTATCATCTACCATCCGGTACGTTGGCTCCACACCACTTAATTCGCGGCTACGGTTAATAATTTTGGGGACACCTTCACCCCGCCGCTCAATCAGTGCTTGGCGACCTGCTTCTTCTCTCGCTTGGTAATAGCGGCTTAATAAATTGACCAGCGCTTCATTGCGAGTAACCGTGTTTTCCATTAGACCGTCAATGGTAAGGCTGTTGGAGAGCTGACCGGGACTGAAAAGCTCCAGCCGGTCTGCAAACATGTGTAGACGAATACGCCGACCTGTCATGGAGTAGTCACGGTGGGCAATGGCATTCACCACTGCTTCAAACACCGCACCAAGGTCATATTGGGGAATATCGATACGGCCCAGCTCTTTCTTAGCGGCTACCCGCATATTGCGCTTCACGAAATCCACTGCACCATTGATCTGTTGATCAACTGGCCCTGTGTAATCCTGTGCATCCAATTGATATTGGGCATCGCGCTCCGTACCGCTATAAAACACGCACTGCACATAAGCGTTGGTAAGCCATTGCGTAGGATCTGGTGTAATGAGCAAAACACCACACACGGAAAGCCCTTCGTCATACTCGTCTTTCGCGGTCAGGTGAAGTTTATACAACTGGTCCCGTTCCGGGGTGTCTGGCTTAAGAAAGCGATACTTAAGTGTTTTATCAATATCAGCTTGGGTGGTTCCGGGGACGAGGGATTCGTCGAATCGTATTAACCTGGCCTGAGAGCGGTGTTGAAACAGACGCGCTAGAACTTCTGGTTTCATTTCCTGTTTGGTAGAGCCCACTCTTTGATAATAACGTCCTGCGCTCTGATGCACTGAAATACTGCGGGGAATATCCGCACAAATAACCGTTTTCAGGTCGCCTTGCTGATTTGGCAGTTGAATCAAATGGGTATCCAGCCGAACCGGAGGGTTAATATTGTTTTGGCTGATGTTAACAACCCACTCTTCTGTTTTGGCAACGTTTACGTCATCAATGCCTACTACCTCTCGGGTACGATCTATAACGCCAAGAATAATTCGCCCGCCTTGGCCATTGGCAAAGGCCGCGATTTCATGGGCCATTTTATCTCGGTTAGGATCCTTGGGACGATCTCCGTCATAGGTAATGGCTTTGAATTCGATACTAGAATCCTCGCCCAGGCGAATATGAAATAAAATGTCTTTAACGAGCTTTTCCCGATCCATGTTGCAATCTCGCAGAAGCTTAGTGTTTAAGTGTCCAGCGTACGGTGAACAGTTCTTTGATCTCGAGGGTTAGCTCTAGCTTTTCACTTACCTCATCCAGCAAGCGATCCTCTTCCTGTTCAATCTGTTTTTTCGACTGGTGATACTCTGCCAGAGCGTCATCTCGCTTTCGCTCCAGTTTACGCAACGCTTTCTTTGCCTGAATTTTCTCTACCGTGGATGCCAGTTGCCGGGCTTCTTTCTTGTACGTACGAATTTGCTCATCCAGCTCTTCAACTGTCGCCATCAACGCTTTACGGCGGTCTTGGGCCCAACGTTCAAGCTTTTCAGACTCTTGCTCTAAATAGCTATCTAGCTCTTCTTCGGTTTGAGCTTGAGCCTCTTCAACGATTTGTGAACGCCAATCATCAAACAACCCTGGGGGTAACGTACCGGTTAGTGCTTGCTCTGAGGCTGGGATATACAACAGATGATCGCTATTTTCTAAGCTCAACTGCTGACCGCCATCCGTCTGTGCTAACACGATAAGCCGAGTATTCTGCGTCTTACCGCGATTGTAGGAGAAGCAAAGTTCAAAGGAAGTTAAAACTCCAGACTGGCCGATGTAGTCTTTTAGCGCTGCAAACTGTCCTTGCAATTGATCATAATGAAATGTCAGATGCGCAGGTTCCAGAATGTAGGATTTGGCGTTATGCACTAGCTCCCATGCCAAAAAATGTTCATTAGCCTGCAGGCGGAAGAATTCTGAATTATTTTCTTCAGCCAGTGGCCAGCTTAGATCATAACGCTGGCCATTCAGATAAAAATGGTTAGTGTTGAATTCAGCGTCAGGAAGCTCAGCTCTTGCCAAGTCCATCAGTACTTGCTCATACTCCTGAAGAAAGTCATGACTCTGATCCCTACGGGTTTTAAGTGTCGATACAACGTCTCGATCAAAGTTATTTAACAGCGTCTCTCTAGCAGCAGTTTCCCTGACCACAAGGGTCTCTTCCAGCGTTTTTTGGAGCTGGTCAAATTCAGACTCGATCTCTTGGTCAGTACGGCACTTTTGGTAAATTTCGTAGATACGCCTCTCAATGTCGATGTTACCTTCAATCGCACCCAGCACCTCGTCTGACGCACCAAAAACACCTTCGAAAAGCTTTAGCTTTTCATTCAGTAGTTGAAACACACGACGGTCAGCCGGATTTTTACGATTGACAAAATTAGCAACGACCACATCGTTCTTCTGCCCATAGCGATGTACGCGACCGATACGCTGCTCTACTTTCTGCGGATTCCAAGGTAAATCATAATTAATCAAAACTGAGCAGAATTGGAGGTTAATACCTTCTCCGCCCGCTTCAGTGGAAATGAGGATGTCAGCTTTGTCACTGCGAAAACGGTCAACCAATGCTGCCTTCATATCAGAAGCTTTAGAGCCACTGACGCGGGCAGAGCCCTTATGATTTTGAAGCCATTCTTGGTAAATCGCTTTAGAGCGAGGATCATTATTGGAACCGTTTAGTAATACTGTCCGCCCCTGATAACCATGTTCTTCTAACAGTTCTTGTAAGTATAGCTGTGTGCGACAGGACTCGGTAAATACTACCGCTTTGCGTTGCCCACCAAGGTTTTCTGTCATTGCCAATGCCTTCTCAAGCATCGTTAGCAAGGCCTGCCCTTTGGCATTAGAGGTGATGCTTTGGGCTAGATCCCGAAACCCCTTAAGCTTGGCTATTTCTTGCCGAAGCGCATCATTTGAGTACGCTGGTTGCTCACTGAAAGCATCATCATTACTGTCGTTTTGCCGTGTTTCCAACCAATCATCTATCTCTTCAATGTCTGATAACGCATCTTCGTTCAGCAATTGCTGCGCTTCTAACCGCTCAATCATACTCTTAAGTGTTTCGGCAACAGCGAAAGAGGATGAAGCCAATATTTTACGCAGTCCCATGCTTACTAGGTGGCGAGCACGGAAATTAATCGCCTGATTATTGGGCTGTTGAAGATAATGCGAGAGGTCTTGGTATAGCTCCCACTCAGCAGGCAGCGGTGTAAAGTCCTGTGTAATGGAATAGCGGTTAGTGAAGTTGATACCACCCTCTTCCTGCACCTGCCGCCTTAATGTTCTGTGGGTGAGCGGACGGATACGCTGTTTTAAGTCTTCAAGCGCCTTATCGTTCTTTTGACGATTAACATAAAGGGATCGAAATGATTTCTCATCACCAAAAAAATGAGGGTCAATTACCTGACTCAGACCATACAATTCCATCAGGTTATTTTGAATCGGGGTAGCGGATAGCAGCACACGGCTATCGGCAAATTCGGTTGCTTCCACCAACGAACGTGCGCGCTTGCTACCCTTTTTTTGATAGAGATTGCGAAGTTTGTGAGCCTCGTCAAACACTACCAAATTCCAGCTTACCAAACGGATAGCATCTTTCTGGCGCGAAGCATATTCATATGAGCAGATAACGATTTTATCTTGGTGATCAAACGGGTTATTTATCCCCTCTTTTTTAAGTTCTACAGCCACCTTGCCATCAATAATGACTGATGGAAGCTCAAACTTATCCTGCAGCTCTTGATTCCACTGCTTGCGCAGCGATGCAGGAACGATCAAAAGGATGTTGCGCTTTCCTTCAGCCCACTTTTGGGCCATTACCAAGCTGGCTTCGATGGTTTTACCTAACCCAACCTCGTCCGCAAGCAATACCCCTTTTTCTAGAGGTGATTTTAATGCGAAGCAGGCAGCATCAATCTGGTGTGGATTCATATCGACACGTGCTGACGCCATGGCTCGTGAGATTTGATTCTCAATCTTACCGGACTGCGTCAACCAGTGGGCAAAATAAGCGCTCTGGTGGCGGGTGAACATCATCCATCCTTTTGGTAGCTAACATTGGGATTAGCGTAGGGCTGTTCGCTCAAAAGATATTTTGCTTGCTATCTGTCCCAGACATAACAAGCTACATTCTGAGCTTTAGGTTAACATTCGATTCATGCGAATGTGCCCGTCATTGTGAGAAACAATTCTTCACAGTCAGCATTGCCAAACCTTACTCCTGAATGCGCTAGGCGTTATACTGGCATTCTATAACAAAGATCCCCTTGGGCATCACCGTTAGAAAAGGATTTAACATATGCTTCGGCGTCACTTTTTAAGGATTTCAGGTGTGCTGCTTGCCAGCGCGTGGCTTTCGGGCTGTGCCAGCCCACATTACTTGCAGCTTTCTCCCGAACGCTCCGCTGAAGTAGCCTCGGTAGGTGATGGTCAGAAAATCACCGTACTCGCTCAGGACGGCCGCGACAGCGAAGTCATTGGTAACCGTGCAGGTGGTGGCATGTCCACTGCGCAAATTACCGTCAACAGCCATGAAATCATTCCCCGCTTGCAGGAAGAAGCCGAGCGTGCGGTCGCCGACATGGGCTTTACGCCCACCCAGGAAGCCGCAGACGGTCGTCCAAGCTTAACGCTTGAACTCAATAGCCTTTCCTACGCCCAGGGAAATAGCGATCAACCTTTGATCGATGAAGCACGCTTGGAGGGGGTATTAAAGGCGACTGCCCGCAACGATGGCACCACCTACACCGGCACTTATACCTCGCGCCGTAATCAGGAATACGCCCTCAAGCCGGATAAAGATACCAACACGCGCATGCTCAACGACCTACTGGGCGATGCACTAAACCGCGCTTTCAGCGACCAAGAGCTTGGCCAGCTATTAGCCCGGTAAGCGAGATAGACATTCTAGTGCGTCGGTCCTCGGCGCACTAACTGCCATACCTTCTCGCATCGCCCGCGTTCGTCCGGCGCCTTCTCTTCGAGTAGCGAAACCCGAAAGTTGGGCGAGAGCAACGTCTCCACTTCGTGGTTAGTAACGCTATAGGGCGGGCCGGCACTTTCCTCTTCGTGGGTCAGACTGACTAACAGCCCTTGCCCTCCTGGCGGCACCAGTTGAGCAAGGTGAAACGCGTAACGCTGGCGCGTCGCTTCGGGTAAGGCAATTAACGCGGCGCGGTCATAAAAGGCCCCCACCTCGTTTGCCTGCTGAATATGCAGGTGAAAAAAATCACCGCACCAAAGCTCAATACTACTCTGGCGGCTGATATTGAACCCCGCTTGCTGATAACGCGATACCGGCACCTGTGACTCGGCAAGAAACTGCTCAATTGCTTCGGGCGCCAGTTCAACCCCGAGCACAGGGTGGCCCGCCTCGGCGAGCCAGCGCATATCCAGGCTTTTACCGCACAGAGGGACCAGCACTTTGGCGCGTTCAGGCACGCCAAGCGATGGCCAGTAATATTTCAACGCGGGATGTGGCTGGGGCAAATGAAAGCCAATACGCCCTTCCTGCCAGCGACTACGCCAATGGTCAGTCATCAACGCGCATCCGCCTGTTAAAACCAGCGATCACGTTTTTTACGCCGACGAGGCAAATGCGGCACGATCAACCCGACGACTAAACCAGCACCTGCAACGCCTCCCCCATACATGAAGTAGCGCAACAGCAAGTCTTCCTCTTGAGTATCGAGCCGCGCTTGCAGTGACCGCACTTGCTCGCTCGATTCATCGGCGTCGCTACCCAGTTGGTCATTGCGCGTTTCTAGTTCGTCAATGCGCTGCTCGCGGGCATCCAGTGTTTCGCGCATGCTCGCCACGCGCTGCTCCCACTCTTCGTTGATACCGTCTAACTCTTCCGTTAGCGATTCTACTTGCGATTCAAGTTCGGGCAGTTGCTCGCTGGCGCTAGGCGTTTGTTGCAGTTCCTCACTCAAAATCCACACGGCTTCGTCATCGTCACCACGCACACGGGAGTAGTCACCGTTGGTTTCCAGCACCTCGACCTGCTCGCCGGCACTAAGGGTCCCCACAATGCGATAGCCATCGGTTGGGCCACTGCGCACATAGGTTGAAAGTTCGTCGGTTACCCAGGCGTTACTGTCTGACTGAGCGGCCCCATTAACACACCACAAACTGACCAATACACCGGCGGCAACCGCCCGGTAACGATGACAAAATTGAGTTACTTGCATGACATAATGTCCTAATTAATACGCAGCCTGCTGGGCCACGCTCACATGACTAATCTCCGCGCGGAGGCAGTGGGAAAGGACGTGGAAACTCCGCCACTCGCGCGTCACTTTTAACCGCTTTCAAAGGTCCCTCACGCTCTACCTCGTCTATACGCACGATCGCATTGAGCGGAAGGTAACTCCGCTTTACGCCTTCGAAGGTGTGCTGCAATTTCTCGCTCGCAGGATCGACCACCACCCGCGAAGCATCTTCAAAGACAAACTCCTCGACTTCAATAAAGCCCCAGAGTTCGCTTTGAAATATCTCGCGCACGTATAAATCCCAAATTTCGCCCTGCTGGTGCACCACCACTCGGTAAATCGGCTTGGCCGCCATCTTGGCCTTTTCCTCTTGCCGTTGGAACATTCTGTTGACCTCACAGCCTAACATATTCGCGCACGTAAGCGTTTGCAGTGCGGATAACCTCTACATGGCCGAAGCCGTTGCCTCTGGTGTATGGTGCACGGCTCGGTTCGGCTTTTCTTCACTCACCCACCGAAGGAGTTACCTATGCAAAAGGATCCAAACAAAGGCTATATCGCCCTACTTGGCTGGAGCCTCAATGCCATTGAAGCGGCAGAAAATTTTAATCGCCGTTACATCGTGGTGGCCCCCGATTGGGCAGAAGACTACTGCCAGAAACACGATATCCCCTACGTACCTTGGAATTTTGAACGCTTAAATGACCGTTCTTTAGAAATTGCTGAAACGCTAAAAGATAAAGGCGTTGATGTCGCTATTCCACTCTACGAAGAGACAGTGGAATGGGCCGGGGCAATCAACTCTGTGCTGCTTGATAACCCACGCCTATACGGCCAGTCGCTGCTACTGCGCGATAAGGCGCTAATGAAGCGCCGCGCCCAGCTAGGCGGCATACGCGTGGGGATTTTTGAGGAAGCCCACGATAAAGATGACGTTGTTCGCTTTCTCAAGCGCGTCAACCAGACGCTGCTTAAACTTGACGGTGACCCCAACGACCCGATACACCTCAAGGCATTCGACAAAGCCGGCTGTTTAGGCCACCGAGTCATTCGCACCCCCGACGAAGTCGATACCATCCCCGATGAAGAATTCCCGGTATTAATGGAATCACACCTAGATGGATGGGAATTCGCCGTTGAAGCCTGGATTCATAATGGCAAGATCGCGTTTCTGAATATTTCAGAGTACGTCACGCTTGGCTATTCGGTTTTCGTTCCCGCCTCGCCTGAGCTTGAAAAATATCGTGAGCAGATCACAACGCAAATTGAAAAGCTGATCAAGGCCTTCGATATCGACTTTGGGCTGATTCACCCGGAATACTTTGTCACCAGCGATGGCGAAATGTACTTTGGCGAAGTCGCCTACCGGCCACCTGGTTTCAAGGTATTTGAGCTTCTTGAGCGCGTTTACGGATTTAACGCCTACCAGGCTTCCATGCTGGTGTTTGACCCTAAAACGTCGGCCGAGGAAGTCGCTGAATTTTTCCCCAAAGAAGTGGTGGATGCCGACGGCTTTGCTGGTTGTTTCGGTGTTTATCCACGCCGCCGCGTGGTCAGCCGCCTGGAAATTCCCGAAGAGACCGAAGATCACCCCTACTTCGAATCTCACGAGCTGACCGCGCCCATGGAAGAAACCGTTACCAAACGAACCGCGTTTGGCACACACTGGGGGCTGGTCTACTTTAAGGGCGAGGATGCACATACCCTTCGTGATCTACTAAAACATCAAGAAGATCTCGACTTCTATGTATAATCCCCGCTCCACCGGGACAAGGAGTCACCGTGACGACCGATCAACAGCCATCCGCGCAAGATGAAAAACTCAACGGGCTGCTGACCAAATTTGACGATGCTGTGCGCCTGCTCACGCAGGCGCCTACATTTTCAAAACCGGCCAAGCTTCCACGTGTGCTAGATACGGCTCGCCGACTGTTGATGCAGGATGGGGGCTGTGAGGCGCTTGAAACACGCTCGGCTGATTTTGAATCCGCAGGCGTATTTGAAGGCTCCGACTGGGCAACACCGCAATATTTAGTGCCCACCCTTACCACGCTGTCGCTCAAAAGTGCCGACGCCAATCTAGTGGTCATTGAAGCATTAAGTGAACTGCGGCTTCTGGCGGTGGCAAAAGGCGACGTTGAGCACTCACTGGTTTCCCAGGAGTATGCCCATCACTATTTAACCCAAGTGATCGCGCTTAACTTATGGCTGTTGTTCACCCCCCCCAGCGAAGCGGAGCGTGAACAACAAGGTCGCCTGGCCGCGATTCCACGAAAGCTTTTTCAACACCTCGCCCAGCGGATTGGCTACGAGCACATCATCGACCAGTTGATCGACGAAATTTGGCGCATTCTTAAACAGCGCCCCATTCAGGTCGACTCGATCAAGCAAATGATTACCCAAATTGCGCTGTGCCAGGCCAACCCCGAGATAGACCTGGGGGCCAGCGGCCAAGGTGCCGACCGCTTGGTTAGCTCGCTGTTTGGGCCCACCCAAGCGTGCCGTGAAGATCCAGGCGTTGAGGTCTACCGCGAGCGACTCGATGGCATGGACCAATCTGCCCTACAAGCAGAGGCCACCGGTTTTGCGCGGGCCATGCATGACACTGGGCTGGTATCGCCTTACCACGCCGTGTTGCTTCGCCATTTGCTTGAAGAAGGCGATCATCTGGTGTCTGAAGCGTTGGGGCTCTCGTCAACCGGCCGCGACTGCCTTCTGTGTTATCGCGAACTCGTCCATGCCTTAATTCGTGGCGGTGTTTACCCCGCCACCTGCCAAGCGGTTTATGGCTTGGCATTGATGCTTGAGCGAGGAATTCTCTACCAGCCGCCTGTGGCACCGGCCATGTGGCGCCAACTCAGTCTGCCACTATCTGAGTGGTCACAAGCCCGGCTGAATATTGCCTATGGCGAAGCGACCTCGCCCCGCGCACGCTTAGTGGAAGGCGTGCTGTGCATGCTTGGCTTACCGCTTGGCGTTGGCCAGGGCAATAACCCGACTTGCCAGTCAGCCCGCGCGCTTTCGATGTGGGCCTATAATGACCCCGACTATTTATTGCAAATGGTCACATGGGCTGCACGCGACGACGAAATTATCATGCACTTTGAAGGCCAAGCTATTTCGTCGATGGCGAGCCTTTCGGGCGTGGCCACTGAGCTACCCATCGATCTCGATCCCGTTTCATTAATCGTGGTGCCACACCTGGATCGCATTTACGCGGAAATGGGCCGACGCTGTGTGGACCGAGAAGGCGACCCTCACCGCTGGGTAAACCCGGAATTCCATGGCTGGTGGTCGGGACGCGGATTTCGCATTAATGTCGATGTGGCCACCGGTCAACTTAGTGATGTTGACGATTTCGTGCGGCATTTTTATGCTTGCTATCACCCTTATTACAACGGCAACCAGCCGCTGATTCACCCCCAGCCCGCCGGCATCGCCGTCACAGACAGCGCTGCTCGATTCATTGGCTGGCACGCCATCACTATTTTGCGCGCCTCACTCGACCCCGGTGACGTGATGCGCATTTACTTTTACAACCCCAACAATGACAGCGGTCAGGATTGGGGAGGTGGCGTAAAAGTCAGCACAGCAGGCCACGGCGAACGTTTTGGCGAAGCCTCGCTACCGTTTTCACAGTTTGTCTCGCGGCTTTACATTTACCATTACGACCCGCTTGAGCGTGGCGAACTGGCGATGGTTACCGAAGACGAGCTCAACACCGTTATACGTTATTTGCAGCAAAGCTGGGGAGCCGAGCGGCTACCCGCCGCGGAGTTGCAGGCCAATGAAGGCCCACAGAGCACATCACCCAACGACGCATGACACGACTTGACCAACTACTTGTCAGCCAAGGGCTGGTGAGCTCCCGCACACGCGCCCAGCGGCTTATTCGCCATGGGCGCGTTTATCTTGCCGAGGGCACCACACCGTTGACCAAACCGAGCGAAAAGTGGCCCGTTGAGACGAGCTTTTACGTTGCTCCCGACCCCGAAGAACGTTATGTGTCTCGCGCCGGGCTCAAACTAGAAGCAGTGCTTAACGCACTGACACTTCGCCTTGACGGCCTTAACGTGCTCGATGTTGGGCAGTCGACCGGTGGTTTTAGCGACTGCGCGCTTCACTTTGGCGCACGCCATGTTATTGGTGTCGAAGTCGGTCATGGTCAGCTAGACGCTCGCCTGCGTGGCGATCCCCGCATCACCTGCCTGGAAGGCATCAATGGCCGCGCCATGAGCGCTGATAATGCTCTGCAACGAGCGCTTGCTAAGCATCCCATTGACGTCGCGGTTATGGATGTATCGTTTATTTCGCAAACCTTGATATTGCCTGAGATAGCTGCCTTGCTGCCCGGCGGTGGCCGGCTTATCTCACTGGTCAAACCACAGTTCGAGCTCACCCCTAAAGCACTGGATAAACGGGGAGTGGTTCGCAATCCGGCTCATTACCAGCAGGTTGAGGAACGCTTGCACAAAACCTGTCAGGCACTGGGGTTAGTGATCACGCATTGGCAAATCAGCCCAATTACCGGCGGTGACGGTAACCACGAGTTTCTGCTCTATGCACAAAAAACCGTCTAACCACTCGCCGGACCTTGCGGCGGCGTAAGCGTTTCCACTTTAACGGCCTCACCCGACTCATGGTGCAGCCAAACATCCATTTGCTCAAAGGCAACACGCACATCAGCCTCGCGGAATAGCGCGTCTACACGGCAGTTCACCTCATCGGCAGCAAACAACCGGTCAAGCAGGTCATTAACAAAAATACGCAGCTCAAAATTGAGGCTATGAGGACCATAGCTCATGCAAAACACCTGTGGCTCAGGGTCCACCAGCACGCGGGCGTTTTCATCCGCTGCTTGCCGCAACAAACGATGTACCAGGGCTAAATCCGAGCCGTGGGCAACCCCGTAAGTCAGCACCACCCGGGTGACGTTGTCGGAGAGCGACCAGTTGATCAATTGGTCGGTGACAAAGGTTTTATTGGGAATGATGATTTCTTTACGGTCGAAGTCGGTCACCGTTGTGGCGCGGATACGAATACGGCTCACCGTGCCATGCAAATTACCCAACGTGATGGTGTCGCCAATCCGGATGGGGCGTTCAAACAGAATGATCAGCCCCGAAATAAAATTCGCAAAAATCTCTTGCAGCCCAAACCCCAAGCCAACGCTTAAGGCCGCTACCAGCCACTGTAATTTATCCCAAGATACGCCCAGCGTGGCTAACGCCATGACCACCCCGGTGCCGACAATGGTGTACGACAGCAGCGAGCTGATCGCATAGGCACTGCCCTGCTTTAATGTCAGACGGGACAACACCATGACCTCCAGCAGCCCCGGCAAATTGCGCGCCATAATGAACGTCAATGCCACCACCAGCAGGGCACCAAACAGGTCTGAAATAGACAACGCGCTGTCAACCAATTCGCCGTCGGTGTTCTCCCAAAGTGACACTTGATCCAAGTAGCCCAGCACCGAGAGCAGGTCCGCCCAAACCAGATACAGCAGCCCAATGAAAGCAATCAACAAAATCAGTTTGGAGAGGCGTAGCGACTGGGTATTTATCTGCTCCATGTCCAGCGGAGGCTCCTCCACTACCTCCAAGCCGCCTTCGGCACCTTCCTGAACCTGGGCGCGGCGCTTGGCCAGTGCCCGCCGGTACGCCAGACGCCTTGCTGCAACGGCTAAACTTCGCACCACAGTGGCTTCTACCACGACCCACAGGCCTAGCAGATACAGCGTGGCCACAAAGCGGCCAACCAGTCTCAATGCCGTGTATTCGTATCCCAACATCACCAGTCCAAGTAGGACCAAGGGCACCGCCGCCATGGACAAACCCAGCAACAAGCGAAACAGGCGTACGCCAAAAATGGGCACATGGGCTAAGATCAGTCGCGCCAAACACAGGCCCATCGATAGCAGCCCCAAGGTTAATAAGCCCATGGCAACTGGCCGCTGGGCTAACGGGGTTTGCAGATTATCTGCTAACGTCGAGATAGCAATCACCGGCACCAGAGCCACCCCCAGCCCAGCCAGTAACCGCCGTAACTGAGCGTTATAAACAGGCGACCAGGTAAAGTGCTGCTCGGCCACGCCGTCGGCCACTAGCAGCCTACGCCCCCAGGCCACAACGCTCCAGCTAAGTGCTAACTGAACTAACGCAGGCGCCACATTCGTCGCCAGTAGGCTTTCTGTGGCGCCCAAGGCGACACCGCTACCGGCAAGCGCCAACGGCCCTGGCACCGCCAGTAGCGCATTCAGAAATACAGCTTTTGGGGTGTGCAACTGCGTGTCGCTTTTGAGCCGGCCTATTTGACTATGCAGCGTGGCCAAGCGGGTTTTAATCAGGCGCCGCAGGGCCACCAGAATAAGACTGACCACGAAAAAGGGGAGCCCGCTAAGCATTTCCCAATCCAGCGACGGCCAGCGGGTCGGCAGAATGGCGCGCCACTCGCCTTCTTGCCATTCCAGGCGAAGGTGTTGGGGTAATTGGCGCAGCCAATTAACGTCCAAAGGGCGACTATTCGCTACCCAAAACAGCTGCTCATCAATAGTGGTGCGCAATGCCTGGGTGGTGGTCAGTAACTGCTGCTGGTTAAGCTGTAGCTCGACGGCGGCGCTTAACAAACGTCCGTAAACCTCTTCAAGCTGCTCGACCAATTCACGTCGAGACTGGTAAAGCCGTGACAGTGTATTGATCAACGCAGGCGTCGGCTCAATATTTGCCTCCTGAAGCCGCTGCCTTGACAGTTGCTCGGCCTGGCGAAGTTGATCGCGCTGGCGGACCAGATCAAACTGCTGCAGCCGTAAGTCGGCAATTTCATCCTGCAAATCGCGGCGCGGCAATACGGTGGGCAGCGACTGGCGCTGCTCGCGAAGTATCCGCGATAGCAACTGACTGCCTCGGATGGCCTCGATTTGTTCATTCAAGCTGCGCTGTAGCTGGCGAACGTGCTCAAGCTGACGCTGGGCATCGATGTTATCGCGCACCAAGCTGTTATCGCGCTCGCCAGCCTGCAGCAACGACAGGCTCAGCGCTTGATTGCGCTGTTGCGCCTGGACGACAATAGGATGTCCTGCAGCAATTAAGGGGTTGCCCTGTGCGGCATCGGCTATCGCCTGTTCGGATGCCAGCCGCCGCTCTCGGTCAGTGACACTTTGCAGTAAGTTCAGCTGCTGCTCTTGCTGGTCAATTTGTAGCAGTAATAAGTCACGACGCTGCTGGGCAAGATCACGCAGCCGACCATTAGCGCTCAACTGGCGTTGATAGAGCGCCACCTCACGCTCAGCCACGGCACGCTCAAGGCGGAGTTGAATCATGCGCGCGTCATTGAGGGCGGACAGCTGACGATCTCCCAGCATGGCTTCACGCTCGGCGTAGTCACGGCGGAGTGTCTCCATCCGTTCAAGCGTTACCGCCATGGATTGCTGAGCTCGTTCCGGCAGCGTTTGTGCGGTTAAAAATTGCGAATTCACTTCAGCCAACTGGCTCTGAAGCTGCTGAAGATTGGTCAGCGCCTCTGCCTGCTCGGCTTCCAATGCTGCCAAAGGCAAGTCGCTTAGCTCATCGATCGATGGCACATCATCGCTATCTTCAGCTTCACCGAGCGAACGCTCTACGCTGATAAGCGCGTCGGGGGCCTGGCTTACTCGCTCTTCTAGCTCGGCAAGCTGCTGCTCAATGGCATCCAAACGCTCATAAGCCTCCAACGCGGCGGCCAAGGCCTGTTGATCAAGCGCCTGCTGAGCGTTTAAAGTCTCCTGGGATTCAAGCTCAGCAAGACGCTCCTGAAGCGCCCTTTCATCAGGCACATCGTTCAGCGTCGCCGCACTTAGCGCGAGGCTGCACAACAGCAGCGCTAGGGCCACTAACCCTTTCATTACCAATGGAAAGGTAAATTTAACCACAGCGCTATGCCTCGTAGATGCGTCGATGTTGAGCTTGGCTATTGTCGGGGGTTGCCAGCCACCGCGCAATCATAACAGTTGACTTATGCCGACAGCGTGATAGAACAACATGGGCACAGGCACGTGCCCCACCTATTTTTGTGAGTTATCGATGGCCATTCGACACCGACATTTAACATGTTTTATTGTGCTGTGCGGTTTGACCGCCGTCAGTACTCTCGCTTACGCCGACAGCCGCGAGGAGATCGAAGCGCGCATCGACGAACTGAATAGCGAGCTATCCCAACTCCACCAGCAGTTACGTCAGGTTGATGACCTTGAGTCCAATAGTGATACCGTTGTGCCGCCACCCGAACTGGTTGCGATTGAAGACCTGAACGAGCGGCGTGAGCTGGAACAAGAATCCGGACGCAACCCATTCTCGATCACCACCCACCGGACTAATTACCTTTTCCCGGTAAGCTACAACGAGAATCAGAATCGCGACAATTTTCGCAGTATCTCGTCCGACACAGCGCCAGATGATAGCGAGCTGAAATTCCAGTTCAGTGCCAAGGTCAATCTGGCAGAAGATTTGCTGGGGGACGACGTTGGCGATCTTTATTTTGGCTATACCCAGCGCAGCTGGTGGCAAGCCTATAACACCGATGCGTCCTCGCCGTTTCGCGAGACCAATTATGAACCTGAAATGTTTATCGACATAGACACCCCCTGGGATGCCTTGGGCTGGGTCAATACGCGCAACCGGGTGGCGATTAACCACCAGTCTAACGGCCGTTCGGACCCATTATCGCGCAGTTGGAACCGCGTCTATCTCGAGAGTATTTTTCAACGTGGCGACTGGGCCGTTACCTTTGCGCCCCACTGGCGGGTTCCCGAATCCGAAGAAGATGATGATAACCCAGACATTGAACGCTACATGGGCTATGGCGATATTCGTGTGGCAAAGCGGCTCGATGATAACCATGAAGTCAGCGGACAACTGCGTGGCAATCCAAGCGCCGGCAACATGGGCACACAAATTGACTACAGCTGGCCTGCCTTCAATTCTCTGCGTGCCCATGTCCAATACTACTACGGTTACGGCGAGAGCCTGATCGATTACGATCACCGCGTACATCGCCTGAGCATTGGGTTTAGTTTAAATCCGTTATTCAGCGCCAGCGGCCTGAACCGATAAGCAATTCACTTGTCAGTGGTTATGCGACTGCTATGCTGGTAGTTGTTCACTTACCGTCAAAGGATGACATCATGGCTAAACGTCAAAACGAAAGCACCGCACAGGCCGATCAACTGAAAGAAGATCTGCGCCACCTAAGCGATACCGTTGAAGAATTGGTAAACGCTACCTCAAAAGATGCCAGTGGTGAGATGCGCGACCTCCGCACCCGTGCCGAGCAACGCCTCAAGGATACCCGCCATCGCTTGGAAGCTCGTGGCGAGCGTATTTATGAAGACACCCGCGACTCCTTGACACACCAAGCCGACGCTTGCGACAGGTATGTTCATGAAAATCCCTGGACCAGCATCGGCATCGGCGCCGCAACAGGTGTCATCATCGGTATGCTTCTCGGTCGTCGCTAATGGCTTTGGGGCCCACCCAACGCGTTTTTTCAGCCGCTAAACGTTTGCTTAACTCGCTGATTGCCAATGGTGAGACGCGACTACGTTTAGCGGTGGTGGAGCTTGAAGAAGAACGCTCCAGGCTTATGGTGCTAATGCTCATTGCTGGCGCCAGCCTACTTTTGTTGCTGCTAGGTGTCGCCACCTTGGTCGCGCTAGTGGTGGTGCTTTTCTGGGACACTTACCGGCTCACCGCTATTGCAGTTAGTGCCTTGGTATTGATTGCCGCCAGCTTCACGTTGGCGGTTATTGCGCTTCGCCAAGCGAAACAACACACCTTACTGAAAGAAACGCTACGTCAATTAGCCGCCGACCGCGCCTTGCTGGAGGCAAAAAATGAGCCTGAACAACGCGCCCGCTAAGCCACCAGGGGCTGACATCAAGCCCCCTACAAGAGCTGAGCGCAAGGCACGCCTACTAGCTGAACTTGAGCAGCAGCGCGTGAATATTCTGGTCGACAGCGATCAGCTGCTGCGCGCGGCGTCTCCCCTCGATTCCAATTGGCAGCGGTTTAAAATACCCGCCTACGTGATTGGCGGGCTTGCCGCATTGCGTTTGGTTCGCCACCCGCGGGGGGCACTTGCAGGGGGCCGCAAGGTGCTGGCTGGCTACATGCTTTATCGCAAGCTTAAGCTGCTTGCCAAAGTCGCCACTTAAGAAACTGCTGATGCGTTTGTGCATTGCCTGGGTCAACAGGCCTGGCCACAGGCCACCCCGCTGGCCCATGCCCATTGAAAGTTATAGCCCCCCAGCTCTCCGGTCACATCCAGCACTTCGCCAATAAAGCGCAGTTGAGGAAGCCCTTTAACCTCAAACGTTTTGGATGAAATCGACTGAGTATCGACACCCCCCATCGTTACCTCGGCCGTTCGCCACCCTTCAGTACCGGCAGGCTTTAGCTGCCAACGATTTAGTCGCTCCGCCCATAGCTGAAGCTGCGAATTACTGTACTGCGCCAGCGGTTGCGTATCATTGCCATCGGGATACCAGTCCATTAACGATTGCGCCACTCGCTTGGGAAAGTGATCCATCAGCCAGGTGACCAACTGACGTTTCGGCGTATGCTCACGGGCATGGTGCAATAGCGCCTGGGCGTCATGCTGCGGTAATAAATCGATTTCAATCGCCTCACCGGGGGACCAAACGCTAGACGCTTGCAACATGCCCGGGCCGGATAGCCCACGATGAGTAAACAGCATCGGCTCATTAAACGCCTTCAGGCGAGTATTTACCGTCACCGGCAAGCTGACGCCAGACAACTCGCTGGCCCTGGCTTTCCATTGATCACTCAGCGTAAACGGTACAAGACCGGGCGTGGTGGGTAGCACCTCAAGGCCAAATTGGCGGGCAAGGTCATAGCCGAAGCCACTAGCCCCCATAGTAGGAATCGACAGGCCGCCGCTTGCGACCACCACCACACCGGCATCTATTTTTCCTATCGAGGTCGATAGCCGCATGGCGCTGCCCTGTTCCTCAACGCCGGTAATCTGTGCACTGAGTGCTACTTCAGCTCCCGCCCACTCGCACTCCGTGAGCAGCATGCGGACAATCTCTTTAGCCGAAGTTGAACAGAATAGCTGGCCCGGCGTTTTTTCAACGTAGTCAACGTCATGACGCTCTACCAACTCGACAAAGTGCTCGGGGCGATAGCGTTTTAGCGCTGAAATGCAAAAAGCCGGATTCGTTGAATAAAAATGCTGTGGTGTAGTAGCGAGATTGGTAAAGTTGCAGCGGCCGCCGCCCGACATCAGGATTTTTTTGCCGGCTTTATTAGCATGATCAATGACCAACACGCGCTTACCGGCATAGCCCGCCTGAGCGGCGCACATCAGGCCTGCCGCGCCAGCCCCAATGATCACGACATCGTAGGTCATTCGTCACCGCTCCCAGCTTTGCAAAAGGCGGCATTTTAACAGCCTATAGAGGCTTTTTTGTTGTATCATATAAATAATAAATACAGCTTTTGTACAATTTAAGCCTACTATCAACACCATCGATAAAAAAACGCTGCTTGGCATCACGATCTAGCTCAGGCGGTACAACATATTGCAGAGAGACTTATGCCTTTATTTTGTCGCCGCTTGATGCTCACGCTGCTCCTATTTACCGCTCCCATGTTAACTCATGCTCAATCCGAGCCCAGCGTAATTGGCGTACGCGCTGCCTTGGCCCCTTGGTCAGACCCCCTTGAGGCATTGGGTACCTTGCGCGCCGACGAAAGCATGACGCTGTCGGCCACCGTCACCGATACTATCGCCGAGATTAGCTTCGAAGACGGCCAGCGTGTGAACCAGGGCGATATACTTATTCGCCTACAAGACGCCGAAGAGCAGGCACGCTTAAGAGCCGCACTCGCCCTGCGTGACGAACGACGCAACGCACTGGGGCGCTCTTTAGAGCTACAAAACCGCAATCTGGCAGCCCGCGCCGACGTAGAAGACAACCAGTCGGGTGTCGACCAGGCCGAAGCAGAGATCGCTGCGTTACGCGCACGCCTGGAGGATTACCGGCTTAAGGCTCCATTCAGTGGCCGAGTCGGCACGCGCAATGTAAGCGCCGGAGCACTGGTAACCCCAGGAATGGAATTGATCACGCTGGACAAACTGGACGTCATGAAGCTCGACTTCAGCGTACCTGAAACCTACCTGAGCCGATTGGCACCAGGTCTATCGCTTAGCGCCACCACCGCGGCTTTCCCTGACGATGTATTCCACGGCGAAATAGCCAGCCTTGGCACGCGGGTCGATCCGGTGACGCGCAGCATTAGCGTCCGCGCTGATATCGACAACCCCGATGAACGTCTACGCCCCGGCATGCTCATGGAGGTCGTGGTGCGCCAGGAGCCCCGCGAGAGTGTCGTTCTGCCAGAGGCTGCCATTCAGCCTAATGGCAATCGTCACTATGTCATGCTAATCGACAACCCCGACGCCTCTCCCCGTCTGCGCCAACAAAGCGTGGAAATAGGCGAGCGCCGGGCCGGCGAAGTGGAAATTAACGCTGGCGTTTCGGCCAACGACGTCGTCGCTGTGCATGGTTTGCAGCGCGCCCGGGATGGCCAAGCCGTAAGACTGGTTGGCCTGATTGACGATGAGACCGATGTTCGCGACTTACTTGAGGCAGACCGCTAATGCGCTTATCGGATATCTCGGTTCAGCGCCCCGTTCTTGCGGTGGTCATGGCGGCATTAATTATTGCCTTTGGTTTACTGGCGCTTGACCGTTTACCGCTACAGGAGTACCCCACCGTCGACCCGCCGGTTGTGAGCATCGACACGCGCTACCCCGGCGCATCGGCCAGCGTGGTTGAAACTCGGATTACCCAAGTCCTCGAAGACCGCATCGCCGGGGTGGAAGGTATCGAGTTAATCACTTCCGAAAGTGAGGACGGTCGCTCACGCATCGATATCGAATTTGCCTTGACCATGGACATCGACGCGGCGGCAAACGATGTGCGTGACCGCATCGGCGGCGCCCTGCGCAACCTGCCCGACGATGCCGAAAACCCTGAGGTGAGTAAAGCCGACAGCAGCGAGGAAATCGTCGTCTGGTTGAGCCTCTCAGGGGCAGACTACTCAATGACCGAGCTAACCGATTATGCCAACCGCTTTTTAGTCGATAGCCTCTCGGTGCAGCCCGGGGTGGCCAGGGTTCGCGTCGGCGGTGGACGCGACTATGCCATGCGCGTATGGATTGACCGCAATGCCATGGCAGCACGGGACCTGACCGTAGGCGATATTGAAGATGCGCTGCGGGCCGAGAACGTCGAGTTACCGGCCGGTGCCATCGAGTCTGAGGACCGCCAGTTTATTGTTCGGCTGCCACGCACGTTTGAAACCGCCGATGACTTCCAGGCCCTCCCCCTTGAAGAGGGCGACGATGGCTATTTAGTGCGTTTAGGTGACGTAGCCCGCGTTGAGATTGGCTCTGTTGAGGACCGGAGCGTATTTCGCGCAAATGGCGTTCCCATGGTCGGGCTGGGCATGATTATGCAGTCGACCGCGAACGTCGTCGAACTGTCAGACGCGGTGCAACAGGAGCTTGTGCGGCTGCAAACGACTCTCCCTGAGGGCATGTCCCTCAGTTTGAACTATGACGCATCGGTGTTTGTGTCCGGGGCGATCAAGGAAGTCGTCTTTACGCTGGCGGTGGCGATGGTGTTAGTCATCGTGGTGATGTTCCTGTTTCTGGGTAACTTGCGCACTACACTGATCCCCGCTGTCACGGTGCCCATTGCTATCATTGGTGCCTTTACCGCGCTGGCGGTCATGAATTTCTCGATCAATCTGCTTACCCTGCTGGCGCTGGTACTCGCTATTGGACTGATCGTCGACGACGCCATCGTGGTGCTGGAAAACATCAACCGCCGCATGCACGACGAGGGCGAAACACCTTTGGTAGCGGCGTTTCGTGGCACCCGCCAGATTGCTTTTGCGGTCATTGCCACCACACTGGTATTGATCGCCGTGTTTGTGCCGCTCAGCATGCTGCAAGGTGATATTGGACGCTTGTTTTCCGAGTTTGCGCTGACCATGGCTGCCGCGGTCGCGATCTCTACCCTGTTAGCGCTCACGCTGACACCGATGATGGCGTCTAAAATCCTCTCGCCGCGTATGCACGACAGTCGCCTTTCCAAAGCGGTACAGAGCATCACGCGCAGCGCACAGTGCCGTTACCGCTCGCTGCTCGAAGTACTGCTGGCGCGGCGAATCTGGGTGGCTGCTGTCTTCGTATTGCTGATTGCGATGACTGCCTGGTTAAGCCAACTACTCCCTAACGAATACACCCCTCAAGAAGACCGCGGCAACTTCATCGTACTGGTCAACGGGCCCGAAGGGGCCACCTTCGACTACATGATGGATTATATGGATGAGGTGGAAGCCCGTTTGACGCCGATGGTCGAAAGCGGCGAACTGGAGCGGGTGGTGGTGCGCGCACCGCGTGGCTACGGCAATATTGAAAACTTCAACAGCGGTTTCATCATCGTCAACATGGCCGAATGGGGCAGTCGGCGTAGCGCTTGGGCGATCATGGATGACGTTCGCAATGCCCTTGACACCCTGCCCGGCGTTCAGGCATTTCCCGTCATGCGCCAAGGTTTTGGCCAACGCACGGAAAAGCCCGTGCAGTTTGTACTCGGCGGGGGCACCTACGAAGAACTGGCCGAGTGGCGCGATCAGCTAATTGACTATATACGCGATGACAATCCACGCATTCGCGCCATCGAAAGCAACTACAACGAGACGCAGCCCCAGCTCAACGTGGAGATCGACGAACAGCGCGCCGCTGCTTTGGGGGTCACAGTGAGCGAGATTGGCCGCACGCTGGAAGTGTTACTCGGTGGCCGCAACGTGACCCGCTATGTGGATAATGGCGAAGAGTACGATGTTATCGTCGAAGGCGACCGCGCCAGCCAAAACAGTCCGCGCTCCCTGGATAATATTCAAGTGCGCTCGTTGCGCAGCAATGAACTCATCCCCCTGGCAAGCCTGGTAACGTTAAGCGACGCCGCTGGTGCCAGTACGCTTAACCGCTTTGACCGCGTGCGCTCAATCACCATCGAGGCCAACTTAGCAGATGGTTACCCACTAGGTGAAGCACTCACCTATCTTGAGCAAAGTGCGGATACAATCTTGCCAGAAGAAGCGCAAACCAATGTCGCCGGGGCATCTCGAGACTTCCAGAATGCCAGCGGTGCCACCACGTTCCTGCTGGTCCTTGGTGCGCTGGTGGTCTTTCTGGTGCTGGCGGCGCAGTTTGAAAGTTTCATCCATCCCTTCGTCATCATGCTCACCGTGCCGCTTGCCATGAGCGGCGCATTACTGGCGCTATGGTTAACCGGCCAGTCGCTGAATATTTATAGCCAAGTGGGATTGGTGTTGTTAATTGGTCTTGCGGCGAAGAACGGTATTTTGATTGTCGAATTCGCCAACCAACTCCGCGATGAAGGCAAGGCATTTCGTGACGCTCTCATCGAGGCCTCGGTTACTCGCCTGCGGCCTATTTTAATGACGGCAATTACCACCATGGCGGGGGCCATCCCGTTGATTGTATCGGGCGGCCCGGGTGCCGAGTCTCGCTATGTGATTGGTATTGTCATCATGGCCGGGGTAGGTGCTGCCACGTTGTTTACGCTATTTGTCGTCCCCGTCGCCTACGATTTGCTAGCACAACAAAGCGGTTCACCAGGCGCCGTTAAGCGCCGGCTAGAAAACGAAATGGCTAATGCCCCGCCGCAACGTTAGCGGGAAGCCCACCATCCCATTACGGACCTATATGCTTGACCAACAAAAGGGCGCACCGGTTAGGCGCGCCCTTCTAGATGATGCTTAACTGACATTTAAGCAGCATTTAATAAACGATTAACAGTCGCCCAACCGCTCGCCGTCAATCGCGGTTTGCATATTAAGCTCGCCCATTGGCGATTGCGTTTGGATATCGACGGTGCCTTCAATGCGCTCACCCATAAACTGCATATCGCCGTCGATGTTGGCTTCGCCGCCATCGGCCCGACACACCATACTATAGGAAATGCCATCCTCACTGGTGTCTTGATCCAGCAGTTCACAACCTTCTTCTTCTTCAATAAAGCCAAGATCCGCATCTTCCAGGTCGTCTTGGGTAATGCACTGTTGCTCGGTTTCAGTTTGATCCGGAATCGGCATGTCGCCGCTAACCGTCGTGGTGCTGACGAATTCCCATTCGCCTGGCGCTATGTTGGGTGTTTCCGCCCACGCGGCTACCGGCAAGGCCAATAAGGCCGCTACGGCCACCTGTCGTAACATCATCGCTGCTCTCCATTGCGTTATAAACGGCGTTTAGCCTACCTGATTCCACATGGCAATGCCTCTCGATAATACGGCTGCTACACTAAAGTGCCACTGCCAGAAGGATCGCACCATGCAAGAAGATACCTTAGTAGAGTATGACGCTTACTGCCCCTACTGCGATACCTTATTAACACTATTGATTGATGCTTCCCAGGGCAGTCATGTTACCTGGGAGGATTGCCACCAATGCTGTGCGCCCATCCAACTGGCCATCGAGGTATCGCTGATTACCGGCGAGTTGGAAAGTGTTCGCGTGGGCAGCGACGACGATATCCTTTAATGGGCGGACGCTTTCAGCGCAAGCTGACGCTTGGCTTCATTTCGCCGCATCAGGTACCACGCCAAAAGCGTTGCCAGCGATACCGCTAAAATAATCAGCGTCGCCAGCGCATTAATCTTGGGTGAGACGCCCATACGTACCGACGAAAACACCACCATCGGCAGCGTATTGGCGCCTGGTCCAGACACAAAACTGGCAATCACCAAGTCATCCAATGAGAGCGTAAACGCCAGTAGCCAGCCCGCCACAAGGGCCGGGGAAATAATCGGCAGCGTCACGCAGAAAAACGTTCTCATCGGCGGCGAGCCGAGGTCCATGGCGGCTTCCTCGATAGACAGGTCAATCTCACGCAGACGGGCCGCCACCACCACAGCCACGTAAGCACTACAAAACGTGGTATGCGCGATCCAAATCGTCGCCATTCCCCGATCTGCGGGCCACCCAGTGATTTGGGCCATTTGCACAAACAGCAGTAGAAGCGATAGGCCGGTAATGACTTCGGGCATCACCAAGGGCGCCGTCACCATGCTGGAAAGCGCCGTTTTGCCGCGAAATCGACCGTAGCGGGTCATCACAAACGCGGCGATGGTGCCCAGGCATACCGCCATGCTGGCGGAGAAAAACGCAATGCGCAGGCTCATCCATATCGCCGAAAGGATTTGTTCATCGCGAAACAACTCGCCGTACCACTGGGTTGAAAACCCTGACCAAACCGTCACCAGCTTCGAGGCATTGAACGAGTAAACCACCAACACCAGCATCGGCAGGTACAAAAACAGCAATCCGACCACCAGCATAACGCTGGTAAAGCGCAGTCGTGGCTTGGCTATGCTCATTTTTCCAACTCCCGGGACTGATAACGGTGAAACCATACGATGGGAATCAACAGCAAAAGCAACATGACCATGGCCAGTGCCGAAGCCACAGGCCAATCTCGATTATTGAAGAACTCTTCCCACAGCACCTTGCCAATCATCAAGGTATCCGGCCCACCCAGCAGCTCGGGGATCACGAATTCGCCAACGGCAGGAATGAAAACCAGCATCGAGCCTGCAATAATGCCGCCCATCGACAGCGGTAACGTCACCTTGATGAAGGTATTCAGCTTACGAGATCCCAGATCCGACGCCGCTTCAAGCAGCGCGCTGTCCAGCCGGGTCAGATGGGCGTAGAGAGGCAGTACCATAAACGGCAGGTAGGCATAGACAATCCCGATAATCACCGCAAACTGGGTATTCATCATACGCAAGGGGGAATCAATCAGACCCACGCCCATCAGCAGGTTGTTCAGCAAGCCGCTGTTGCCGAGAATCCCCATCCAGGCATAGATACGGATCAAAAACGACGTCCAGGACGGTAACATCACCAACAGCAATAAAATCATCTGCCAGCGCGCGCTGGTACGCGCCATTGCATACGCCATTGGGTAGCCAATCAACAGACACACCAGCGTTGCGATGAAGGCAGTTTTCAACGACCCCCAGTACGCCGCCACATACAGCGAGTCCGAGGCCAAGAACAGGTAATTGCCCAGGTTGAGGGCAATATGCAGCGTTTGATCAACGTACTCAACCAGCGCCCCATAAGGCGGCACCGCAACGGTCGCCTCCGAGAGGCTGATTTTTAGTACCAATGCAAAGGGCAGCAAGAAGAATAACGTCAGCCATGCCAAGGGCAGCGCGATGACAGCGCGCCGCCCTAGCTGCCAGCGTTTTAGCATGGCGGAAAAGCGAGCAGGCATCATTTAAGGCGATCTCCTGATGGCCCGCCGCAGCGGGCGTTTCCACAGCATCCAAAGGAGCCCACGGTTAGCGATTCAGCACAATAGCGCTATGATCTTCCCAATGTACATACACACGGTCTTCCCAGGTCGGTCGATCGCCGCGCCGCTCGGTATTGGCCATGCTGACCTTGATGAGCTGGCCACTGGGGGTGCGCACGTAATAAAGCGAAAACCCTCCCAGGTAGGCAATATCTTCCACCCTACCCTCGCTCCAGTTATGCGCCGCGTCGGGCTTCTCGCGGGTCAGCCAGATTTTCTCGGGGCGCAGCGCCGCCCACACTCGGCGGTCCATGGCCTGGGTGGTAATCCCATGATCGATATAAATCGGCCGTTCAAGCGCCGGTGAAACAATCTTGCAATGGTCGGCCGCATCCTCAACAATCTCGCCCTCAAAGAGGTTCACTGTGCCTACAAACTCGGCCACCATACGGCTGACCGGGCTTTCGTAGATATCAATAGGCGAGCCCACCTGCTCGATCCAGCCGTCGGCCATTATCGCCACGCGGTCGGCCATGGTCATGGCCTCTTCCTGATCGTGGGTGACCATGATGCACGTCACCCCGACCTGCTCGATAATCTCAACGACTTCCAGTTGCATCTCGGTGCGCAGCTTTTTGTCTAGCGCCCCCATCGGTTCGTCAAGCAGCAGTAGCTTGGGCCGTTTGGCCAACGAACGGGCCAGTGCGACACGCTGGCGCTGACCGCCGGAAAGTTGGTGAGGCTTACGCTTGGCAAAGCGCTCCATGTGTACCAGCTTAAGCATGTGCGCGACCCGCGCTTCAATATCGGCTTTAGGTAACTTGTCTTGTTTGAGACCAAACGCAATGTTCTGAGCCACGCTCAAATGCGGGAACAGCGCATAAGACTGAAACATCATATTGATGGGTCGCTTATGCGGCGGCATGGCGGTGATATCGTCACCGCCCAGCAAAATACGCCCCTCGGTTGGCGTTTCAAAACCCGCCAGCATACGCAACAGCGTCGACTTGCCGGAACCTGAACCACCCAGCAGGGCAAAGATCTCACCGCGTTTTACCTGCAGACTGACATCATCTACCGCCAAGGCATCATCAAAGCGTTTACTTAACCGCTTTACCTCCAACACGATATCATCCGCGAACCGAGGCGCTTTGCCCATGGCACGCAGCGTAGCGGCATTGGTAGGAGACGTGGATGACGCGTCGTTCGATAGGGGCGTAGTCACCATTCGCCACTCCCATCAAAAGGCCCGCAGAAAACGGGCAATCAAAAAACGAACAGCGAGCCCAGGCCAATCATATGAAGCTGCCTGGGCTCGCCGTCGGATGAACGTATCTTAACGGCCGGATTTTACGCGGTTCCAGATACGAGTGCGAGCGCGCTGGATGTCCTGGGGCTTTTCAACCTGAACGTAGAGGTTATCCATCACGTCAGTATCGGGGTAGATGGCGGAATCGTTGAGAATCTCGTCAGACAGATACTCATCCGCGGCGGCGTTAGGGTTGGCATACCGCACGTACTCGGTTATTTCAGCGGCGATTTGCGGGTCAAGTATAAAGTTGATAAAGGCATGGGCGCTATCGGGATTGGGTGCATCAGCGGGAATCGCCATCATGTCAAACCACAGTGCAGCGCCTTCTTTAGGGATACTATAAGCAACCTCAAAGTCACGCCCGGCTTCTTCAGCCCGGTCAGCCGCCTGGAAAATATCCCCAGAGTAACCGGCTGCGACGCAGATGTCGCCGTTGGCCAGGTCCGACACATAGCGAGACGAATGGAAATAGGTCATGTCATCGCGAACCTCGCCGAGCAACTCGCCTGCCGCTTCAAGGTCCTCGATGCTTTCATTGGTCGGGTCCAGTCCCAGATACACCATTGCGGGCGATAGCATTTCATCGCCGGAATCCAGCATCGACAAGCCACATCCGGCTTCGCTGAGCTGACTGGTAATTTCCGGGTCAAATAACAATGCCCAACTGTCGACGGGCGCGTCTTCACCTAGAATCTCTTCGACGCGATCGACGTTGTAGCCAATGCCGTTGGTTCCCCACATATAAGGCACCGAGTACTCACTGCCTGGATCAACCTGTTCCAGATTCTCCATCAGCGTGGGATTCAAGTGCTTTAAATTGGGAATTTTATCGTGGTCCAGCGGCTGATACACCTCGGCTTTCATTTGCCGCGTCAGGTAGTAGGTGGACGGCACAACCACATCATATCCAGATCGGCCTGAAAGCAACGCTGCATCGAGCACTTCGTTGCTATCAAACACGTCGTAAGTGACGTCTATGCCGGTGCGTTCCGTGAATTTTTCCAATGTATCGGGCGCAATATAGTCAGACCAGTTATACACGCGCACTTCATCATCGGCATGAACCGTGGTTGCCGCTGCGACAAGTGAAATGGCCGCAACGGCCCCGGAAAGTTTGTGAATGTTCCCCATTTACCTACTCCTTAGTGAGACTAACGATAACCACAGACAAGTCAGCCGATATGCTTGTCCACTCGCCATCCCGCGGCTGACCGTGCGGATTTTGCGGCGCGGGCCCCGCTATCGCAAGCCAATGCGCAAAAATTATTGCGCTTGTGCCCAGCCACCTCAACCTGAAGCGTAGCGCAAGCGCTCACATTGGCTAATAACGGGTGTTATGATAGGTCGCCGCTATCGCTGCGATGGTTTTTTACAATTTTAACCATCAGGCGTTAGCCCTTAGTCTAATCAGCAAATTATTTCACTGTTATTAGTCAGCAATGGAGATGATCTGAATGTCTTTAATCAACACAGCAGTCCAACCGTTCAATGCAACCGCTTACCTGAACGGCGAATTTGTTGACGTTTCCGATGCCGATTTGCAAGGCAAGTGGAGCATCTTCTTCTTCTACCCAGCCGATTTCACGTTCGTTTGCCCTACAGAGCTTGGCGATTTGGCAGACAACTACGAAGAATTTAAAAAGCTTGGCGTCGAAATCTACAGCGTTTCCACCGACACGCACTTTACCCACAAGGCATGGCACGACAGCTCCGAAACAATCGGCAAGCTGCAGTTTCCCATGATTGCCGATCCCACGCTGCGGATTTCTCGCAACTTTGAAGTACTCATCGAAGACGCAGGCCTGGCCGAGCGCGGCACCTTCGTTATCGATCCTGATGGCAAGATCCAAATTGTTGAAATCAATGCAGGCAACATCGGACGCAATGCTGAAGAGTTGCTGCGCAAGGTAAAAGCCGCCCAATACGTGCGTGCTAACCCCAACGAAGTCTGCCCTGCCAAGTGGAAAGAAGGCGAAGAAACCCTAGCACCGTCGCTGGATCTGGTCGGCAAAATCTAAACGCTTCATGGCGCCGCAATGCGCTCGTTGACGTTTCGCCAGGCACCCGGGTATCGCCCGGGTGTTGCTTTCTATGCACTGTTTTTCCTGTGCCTCAGCACGCTATACCCAGAGTGCGCTGAGCCGCCTTAAAACATTTAAGCCCAGGAATCGGCTGGCCCACCCAGTTGCCGTTACTCACCTTTGCTAGCTACGAGGTCGTCTCGATCATGCTCGACGCCAATCTAAAAGATCAGTTAAAAGCGTATTTGGAAAAAGTCACGCAGCCATTAGAGATCGTCGCCTCGCTGGATGACGGTGACAAATCGCAGGAGTTGCTCAGTCTGTTGCAAGACATTAGCGGCTTGAGCGATAAGCTTAGCCTGTCGACAGAAGGCCAAGACTCTCGCACGCCTTCCTTCGCCATTAACCGGTCTGGCGAAGACACCGGCGTCGTGTTTGCGGGCATCCCCATGGGCCACGAGTTTACCTCGCTGGTGCTGGCCTTGCTTCAGGTAGGCGGACACCCGCCCAAAACCAGTGACGAGGTACTCGACCAGATCCGCGCGCTCGATCGCGAGCTGGTCTTTGAGACCTACTACTCACTGTCTTGCCAGAACTGCCCCGATGTCGTCCAGTCGCTCAATCTGATGGCGGTTGTCAATCCCCATATTCGCCACATTGCCATTGATGGCGCGCTGTTCCAGGACGAGGTCGAAGCCCGCGAAATAATGTCGGTGCCGAGCATTTACCTCAACGGCAAACCGTTTGATCAAGGCCGCATGACCCTTGAGCAAATCATCGCCAAGGTGGATACCGGTGCCGCTGAGCGCGAAGCCAAAAAGCTTAACGCAAAAGCCGCCTTTGACACCCTAGTGATTGGTGGAGGTCCAGCGGGGGCAGCAGCCGCTATTTATTCCGCGCGCAAGGGCATTAACACTGGCGTTGCGGCAGAGCGCTTCGGTGGCCAGGTAGCCGATACCATGGGCATTGAAAACTTCATTTCCGTATCTCATACCGAAGGACCCAAGCTAGTAAGCGCGCTTGAAGAGCACGTGAAAGATTACGAAGTCGACGTGATGAACCTGCAACGCGCCAGCTCGCTAAAAGCCGCCGAAAGCGAAGGTGGCTTACACGAAGTCACGCTGGAATCTGGCGCCACGCTTAAAAGCAAAACCTTGGTATTAGCCACTGGCGCACGCTGGCGGGAAATGAACGTGCCCGGCGAGCAAACGTACCGCAATAAAGGGGTCGCCTACTGTCCGCACTGCGACGGGCCGCTGTTCAAGGGCAAGCATGTTGCGGTGATTGGCGGTGGTAACTCAGGGGTTGAGGCTGCGATTGACCTTGCCGGCATTGTCGGCCACGTCACGCTGATCGAGTTTATGGGGGAGATGCGCGCCGACGCCGTGCTGCAGAAAAAACTCAAAAGCCTATCCAACGTGGATATCATCCTCAACGCCGAGACCACAGAAGTCACCGGCGACGGTAGCCGCGTGAATGGTTTGACCTATAAAGACCGTACCAACGATGAGATTAAACACGTCGTGCTGGAAGGCATCTTTGTGCAAATCGGCCTGGTGCCCAACACCGAATGGCTTAAAGGCTCGCCCATTGAGATGAGCCCACGCGGCGAAATCATCGTTGATGCCCACGGCATGACGTCGGTGCCGGGTATTTTCGCTGCTGGCGATGTCACCACTGTGCCTTACAAGCAGATTGTGATTGCCATGGGCGAAGGTGCCAAAGCCTCACTGGGCGCCTTTGATTACCTTATACGCCACTAACTCCATGGTTTTTTGAGCACGCTAATGGATAGGTTCCTTTGACGTCATTAACTACGTCGCGCCCGCTACCTAGCGGGCGTTTTTTTGTGTGGAATCATCCATTCGTTGTCGTGCCACGGTGCCATTAACGCTTGCACCTGAATGACACTCAAAGCGATTAGTTGACATCGTCCCCCGAACGGTAGCACTGGGCATCAATGTCAATCTATCACTTGCATGGATATCACCGTCTAGGTGGCCACCTATACAGATATGCCCGCCCTCCAGATCAGCACAAACAATGCTGCTGGGGCTCAGTTGAATCAGTTGATTTTTAGCAATAACGGCGCCCACAACGCGCCCCTTGATCGACACGCTCTCATGGGCAATGACTTTTCCGGCTATTTGCGTTGCGACGCCCAGGTGACTTCCTTCTCTGCGATCTTCAAACGACTTAGCGCCGTCATATTGCGAAGGCTCGCCACGCGACTCGGATACATTGAGCGATTCGGCCAGCGGCAATATATCGCCAGCCCCAGACAACGCAACGGCATCGGTCAAGGTGTTCAGGCCTGAGGTGTTATGGCGGGTCCCTGTCCGTTTTTTTAACTTTTTACGCTTACCATCCAGAATGATCATCGTCATTACTGCAACACCCAGCAAAATCAGCCATGTTTCAATACCCATGAGATGCGACGCCCCCGCCTTTAATTAAGCATAAAGGTTATAGACCCGAAGCTGATAGGTTAACGGCGAGAATACAAGGCGAGTTGCGCGGTATCTTTACGCTTCGATTTGCAGATGAGCAGCGTAGATTAAAAAACTCACCTATATGGCTGCCATCATTTTGGCATTTACGCGTTGGCACACGGCCCCACCCGACAGGAACATCGCATGTTCAGTAAAGCTAAATCCACTGCCGCGCATCAAAGCGCGACCGCCACTGAAGAAAAAATACCGTATCCCGAGCAAAAAAGCCTGCCCACAGCGTCACGGCAAAGCACGTCGGTGATTGGTAGCAATACCCAGGTCCATGGTGACATTAATAGCGACGAAGACATTACCATCGAAGGGCAGATCACCGGCGTCGTGACCTGCAAACAACACACCGTGACACTTGGCAGCAACGGCAGCCTAAATGGCGATGCCTATGCGCATACCCTGCGCATTTCGGGTAGCGTAGAAGGCAACTTGGTTGCCCTGCATAAAGTAACGGTTCATGACGGGGCGAATGTGACGGGCACCATTACGACACCATGTCTCGTTCTGGAAGACGGTAGCGTTTTCCATGGCAGCATTGATATGAACCCCGATAACGACGTTTTCGCCAGCGTTTTTACATCGCAGCAGCTAAAGGGCGGGAGCGGGAAAGCTAAAAGCGACCACAACCGCGCTGATACGCAAAGTACCAGTCTCCCGGTTAACGACGGCTATGGAAGCGAAAAAACCGACTCACTTTAGGGCGCGCACACAGGGCAAGCAGGGTCTCTCGGCAGATTAAAATGCCGCCAGTGTCCGCTTAGCGCGTCGAAGTGTGATAGCCCCTGATGCGCCTTGCCTGCCCCGCTCAGCAGCTTGAACGCCTCCACCGCTTGAAAACAGCCGATAATGCCGACCAACGGTGCCATGACGCCACTTTCCGCGCAGCTTAGCGCCTCATCACCTTGTCCATCAGGGGGATACAAACAGGCGTAACAGGGCGCATCGGGCACGCGAGGATCAAACACCGCCAACTGACCAGAAAAACGGATGGCTGCACCGGATACCAACGGCACCTTGGCTTTTTGCGTGGCGACATTAATCGCGTAGCGGCTAGAGAAACGGTCTGTACAGTCGAGCACCACATCGGCGGTGGCCGCCAAACGCTCAAGTTGCTTCCCGTCAGCGTGGTCAGCCACAACACTCACACGGCACTGGGGATTGAGCGCCTGCATGCTGGCCTTCGCCGAAGCGGCTTTGTTTTGACCTAGGCTCGTCTGTTGGTGGGCAATTTGACGCTGCAAGTTGGACAGCTCAACACTGTCTGCATCTACCAGCGTAATATGCCCAACCCCCGCCGCCGCTAAATACAGTGCCGCAGGTGACCCCAAGCCACCGGCCCCGATAATCAGCGCATGGCTATCGATCAGCCGCTGCTGACCGCCGATATCTACTTCCGGTAACATAATTTGACGGCTGTAACGAAGCAGCGTGGGGTCGTCCATCATGGGCTACTTTTCCTCGAATTCCTCAAACTTGGGCACATGCAGGCTAAAGCTCTCTTTAACCTCCTCCATGACCACGTAGCTTTTCGACTCTTTGACACCGGGCAAGGTCAAGACGACATCGCCGAGCAGCTGACGATACGCCGACATTTCCGGGATACGACACTTTAGAATGTAATCAAACTGCCCCGACACCAAGTGACATTCCTGAATTTGCGGCAGCTTTTCCACCGCGCGCCTGAATTCATCGAAAACGGCAGGCGACTGGGTTTCCAGGCTAATCTCGACAAACACCAGTAAGTTGGCTTTGAGCGCCTGAGGGTCGAGTATCGCCTGATAGCCGCGAATAATCCCTGCTTTTTCCAAGCGTTTAACCCGCTCTAGACAGGGCGTAGTGGAAAGGCCCACCTCGGTGGCTAAATCCACGTATGAAATTCGCGCGTTTTCCTGCAGGCAGCGCAGAATTTTTAAATCGATACGGTCCAGCGTTTTATTTTTTGCTTTCATGGCAGGATCCATTGCTGATGAATCAGGCGGTTGAAGATAAACAGCCAAGGTGTCTGTCGGGTTTGGCCGGTCGTTACGAGAAACTCGCAGTAAATCAAAGTTAAATCTGAAAGACGCCTAGCGTAACGCGTTCGTTGCCTCCCAGGTCACAAACACTTTCAACGTTGTGGTAGCCCGCCGCATGCATCGCCTCGCGTAGTGCGGCGGCCTGGTCATAACCGTGCTCAAGCATTAACCAACCCGAAGCGGATAAGTAAGCCTTCGCCGTTACGATAAGGTGTAGCAAATCGGCCATGCCGTCGGCCTTGGCGACGAGAGCAGATGCCGGCTCAAAACGCACGTCACCCTGCTTCAAATGAGGATCGTCAGCCGCGATATAGGGCGGGTTGCCGACAATAATATCGAAGGTGGCGGCTTTATGGGGCGAAGCAAAGGCACTAAACCAATTGCTTTGCTGAAAGCTGGCATTGCCAAGCCCCAGCTGTTCGGCATTCGTTTGTGCTAACGCCACCGCGGCGGGGAGCAGGTCCACGCCCATAATCTGCCAACCGGGCCGTTCGCTGGCAAACGCCAGGGCAATTGCCCCTGTTCCGGTGCCGATATCCAGCAAACGACCGCTGGATGAGTCTGCTCGGCTTAACGCCAATTCAACCAGTGTTTCGGTATCGGGTCTGGGAATCAGCGTATCCCGCGACGTAGCGAGGTTTAGGCCCCAAAATTCGCGCTGCCCGGTCAAATAAGCGACGGGCACCCCCTGGGCTCGGGCTGCAACGAGGGCATCAAACCGCGCGTGCTGCCAGGTTGAGCAGCTTTTGTCTCCCCAGGTATACAGCCAGGTGCGATCGCGCTTCACGACATGGCCCAACAGTACCTCGGCATCCAGCCGCGCGCTGGTCGAGCCTGCATTAGCTAGCCGTTCAGCGGCTTTTCTTAGCAAGGCATCCAGTGTCATCAGGCATTCTGCAGGGCGGATAATTGTTCCGCCTGATACTCATGCACCAGCGGGTCAATGACGTCATCGAGCTGCTCACCGCTGACCACTTCGGTTAACTTATACAACGTGAGGTTGATGCGGTGATCGGTAATTCGCCCTTGAGGAAAATTATACGTGCGAATACGCTCACTGCGATCACCCGAACCCACCAACGAACGGCGAGCATCGGCCTGGCTCTGGCGCTGGGCATCTTGTGCGCTTTGTTTCAATTTCGCCGCCAGCAACGACATCGCCTTGGCGCGGTTCTTGTGCTGGCTGCGCTCTTCCTGACATTCGACGACTACGCCCGACGGCAAGTGGGTAATGCGAATTGCCGAGTCGGTGGTATTGACGTGCTGACCGCCCGCGCCGCTGGAGCGGAAGGTATCGACTCGCAAGTCTGCAGAGTTGATATCCACATCGCCAACATCGTCAACTTCTGGCATCACAGCCACGGTACATGCCGAGGTGTGAATACGCCCCTGGGATTCGGTCGCGGGGACGCGTTGCACCCGGTGGGCGCCCGACTCGAACTTCAAGCGGGCATACACACCGTCGCCTTTGACCCGCGAAATAACTTCTTTATATCCACCCTGCTCGCCGTGACTGGCACTGACGACTTCCACACGCCAGCCACGCTTTTCGGCATAGCGGGAATACATGCGGAAAAGATCACCGGCAAACAACGAGGCTTCATCGCCGCCGGTACCCGCGCGGACTTCCAAGTAAACCCCGCGACCATCATCCGGGTCTTTGGGCACTAGCAGCCGTTTAAGCTCTGTATCCAGCGTGTCCAACTGCTCGCGACCGTCGTCAATCTCCATCTCAGCGAGCTCACGTATCTCCGGGTCGCTGTCCTGGCTGAGCTGCTGCGCTGCCTCGATATCGCTTTCAATGCGACGATAGCGCTGCCAGGCACCTACCAACTCATCAAGCTCTGAATATTCACGGGAGTAGTCACGAAAACGTTGCTGATCGTGAATCACCTCAGGGTCAGACAGCAGCATTGACAGCTCTTCAAACCGGTCGGCAAAACTATCTAAACGTTGGCGCAGAGTTTCTTTCATGCGGGCGTGTCATCCTTCTGGCGATTGGCCGTCGATGTCGATGGTTTCTCAAAGGCGGGCTTAGGCGGCATCAAGAGGCGCGGCGCCGCCTCCAATAACACGTGATCCTCTTGAGATGCGGCATCGCGCAGCGTTTGTGTCGGTTGATGCATCAGCCGATTGGCCAGCTGGTGGGCCAGGCGCTCGACGACCTTGGCCGGGTCTTCGCCGCGCGCCAATCGCTCCAAGGCCTGATCTCGTGCTGTATCACGCAGCGACTCCCCGTGACGGCGGTAGCCGCGAATAAGCTCGCCGCCATGACGAATGCGCCGCTCATGCTGCCAGCCGCTAACACCATGCTCAATCAGAGACTCAGCTTGGTCGGCTGCCACTTGGCGATGGCGGCGGTTTTCCTGAATGACTTCTTCAAGGTCATCAACTGTGTAGAGGAAAACATCGGCAAGCTCACCCACCTCAGGCTCGATATCGCGCGGCACGGCAATATCAACCATGAACACCGGGCGATGACGGCGTTTTTTCAGGGCACGCTCAACCATTCCCTTGCCCAAAATTGGCAGTGGTGCCGCCGTCGAGGAAATGACGATATCGGCCTCTTCCAACGCGGCCGGAATCTCCGGCAGAGTAATCGCGGTGCCGCCTAACGGCCCCGAAATTTTCTCGGCTCGCTCGCGGGTACGGTTAGCAACCGTCAGTTTGCGAACTCCCGCCTCATGGAGATGCCGGGCGACTAACTCGATGGTTTCTCCTGCCCCGATCAGCAGCGCCCGCGAGCGACCAAAGTCGTCGAAAATCCGGCTTGCCATACTGACCGCCGCATAAGCCACCGACACCGGGTTTTTACCGATACCGGTTTCCGTACGCACCTGTTTGGCAACCGCAAAGGTATGCTGGAATAACCGCTCAAGCTCACTACCCAGCCCCTGAGCTTCACGGGCCTGCTGATAGGCGTCTTTCAACTGACCAAGAATTTGCGGCTCACCCAGCACCATGGAATCCAGTCCCACGGCCACGCGCATCAGGTGGCGTACCGCTTCGTTGTCCAGGTAGTGGTAGGCGCAGCGGGTCAACTCATCCACTTTTAATTGATGAAAGCGGCCCAGCCAGTCAAGTACGATTTGCTCACCCGCCGCGTTAGTGACGCAATAAAGCTCTGTGCGGTTACAGGTCGATAGCACCGCCGCCTCGCTGATTTGCGGCAGCGCACGCAATTCCGCCAGCGCGTGGTCGAGCTGCGCCGGTGTGAAAGCAACTTGTTCCCGCACGGCTACGCTGGCGGTGCGATGATTAATTCCCAGGGCAAGGAGCGTCATGGGGTATGCGTCTTCGCTAGTATGTCGGTCTTCACGTCAGTTTGGGCTTGCTCGGGCAAGTCTAAGCAGCGATGGTGAGGGCTAAATGCCGCTCGATAAAGTGGGTTATCTTACCACAGCACACAATGATCTGGCGCACACCACTTTGCCGCAGGCGGGCAAGCCGCTATGCTGAGCACTCGGCCACCTGATTGAGACCCGCATGCCACCACGTTTGCTGCTATTCCCCCTGGCCGCCATCACGCTATTCGTGAGCGGCTGTCAGTTGTCGCCCAATGCCCACGATGAGCGGCTGCCGTTTACCGATGACCCCATGCGTAACGCCCCGCCCATTTCGCAGGGGCTGGACGCTGCCGGCTTAAGCACGCTGCTGCAGGCAGAGTTTGCTGGGCAGCGCGGCGACTTCAAGCGCGCAAGCCAAGGCTACCTTGAAGCTGCAGAACGCTTCGGCGCGGAGGAACTGGCTGAGCGAGCGACCTTTGCCGCTCGCTTTAGCGATGACGACAGCCTGATTGAGGAGGCAGCACAGGGCTGGAAAGCGCTCAACCCTCAGGCCGAAACCCCGAACCGGCTGTTGGCTGCTCTATCGCTGCAACAGGGCAATTGGCTAGAAAGCCTGGAGCGCCGTCTCGCCTTGACAGCGGCCAACCAGGATGGCGAGCTAACCGGCTTTGCTGAAACGGCGATTGCTGAACAGGGCCCGCTTGACAGCTTGCTGAACCGCCTCGTCGAGCACTTAAATCAAACGCCGCCCAGCGACCCAGTGCAGCAAGCCGATGCACTGCTGGCGGCTGCACTTTGGGAAGCGGCATTGGGGCGTACCGAGCAAGCCCGTGGCTACCTTGATCAAGCCTCTGGTTTGACTGAGCGGCCCACGCTGCTACTGGTAGAAGGTCAGCTGGCATTTGAAACCGACAATCCCGCCAGGGCGCGTCAGGCGGCCCAGCAAGGCCTGCAGGACAACCCAGACGATGTGCGCTTTTTACTGCTGCTGGCTCAAGCCGAGATCCGCCTTGATAATCTGGACGCCGCCCAACAGCAAACCGATGCGCTGCTCGACCGTCATTCAGGCAGCGATGCATTGCGGGTCGCCCTGGCGCAGCTTTACTTAGATGAGGGTTATGCCGCCCCCGCGCAGCGCCTACTCAAGCCACTGGTGGGTCAAGATAATACGCCTAACCTGGCCTATTATTTACTTGGGTTAATCGCCCAGTCCGAAGACGACACCGAGAACGCGCTGCTCTACTATCGTCAGGTAGATGGTGGCGAGGAGTTTTTACCGGCACGCGCTACAGCGGCGCAAATGCTCATCGATGACGACCGGCTAATCGACGCGCGCGCCTTCTTGCGCGTCGAGCGCATGCGTCATGAAGATTACTTTAGCGACTTAGTTAAACTGGAAGTACAGTTGCTCGACGAACTCGGCCGCACCGCTGACGCAGAAGCTCTGCTCGCCCGCGAACTAACGCGCACGCCCGATGACACTGAGCTGCTTTACCATCGAGCAATGCGTGCCTGGGAGATGGGTGACGTTGAGCAAATGGAACAGGATCTGCGCCACGTAATCAGCATCGAACCCGACAACGCCGTGGCACTCAATGCGCTAGGTTATACCCTAGCGGATCTGGATCTTCCTGACCGCCTGGAGGAAGCTCGCGAATTGATTGAGCGCGCCTACAAGCTAGATGCTGATAATCCAGCCGTTCTCGATAGCCTCGGCTGGGTGCACTACCGCCTCGGCGACCCTCAGGAAGCGCTCACTTGGCTGGAACGAGCTTATTCACGCATGCCCGATCAGGAAATTGCCGCTCACCTGGCTGAAGTACTGCATGCCCTTGGACGAAGTGACGAAGCGCGCCAGATTATCAATGACGTACAGCAGCGCACCGCAAACCACCCAACCATTGATGCATTAATACAGCGCTATCCCGAACTCGACCCGGCAGATTCCCTCTAACGCGAGCCGAATGCCATTCTTTAATGCGATCGCCGTTGACCAATTAACTGACAAGGAGTCCGACATGCACACCTCTTCAATTTTTATTCCGAGCCATCCTTTACGCCGCGCCTCAAGGCTGATGGCCTGTGCGGTGGCGGTATTACTCGCCGGGTGTGCCACCCAGGCACCGCAAGATGAAAGCGGTCGACAAGCCGGTGACTGGGAGGCCCAAGAGGCCGAGGTTGAAGCACTCGACACCTGGACCCTGGTAGGTAAGGCCGGGCTACGCACTCCTGACGAAAACACCAGTGCCAACCTCGACTGGAATCAGCATCCGCATTACTTTCGCATGCTGATTAGCGGTCCCTTTGGCGGTGGCCGTACCGTGTTGGAAGGCAGCGAGGGGCGCTTCTCGCTGTCTAACGGCGACGGCCAGTTTGAAGCAGAAACCCCAGAAGCACTGATGGAAGAACAACTCGGCTGGTCACTGCCGGTCCGCGCCATGCCCGACTGGACGCGCGGCCTGCCCGGGGATGACGACAACTACCAGTTGGAAACCGATGAGTTTGGCTTCCCAAGCCACCTGGAACAGGATGGTTGGGAAATTGACTATCGCGAATGGGAGCAATACAACGGGCTTTGGCTACCGCGCCGCCTGGTCATGAACTATGACGATATTCGCATCACCCTAATCGTCAATGAGTGGCGTCCCACGGATGACGAGGACGAATAAGCCAAGCCATTATGACGACCTTAACGCTGCCCGCGCCCGCCAAGCTGAATCGGCTGTTACACATTACCGGCCGTCGTGAAGACGGCTACCATCGGCTGCAAACGCTGTTTCAGATCGTTAACTTGTGCGACCAGTTGACACTTAGCGCGCGCGATGACGGCATCATCCAACTAATTAGCCGTGTGCCTGGCGTCGCCGATAGCGACAATCTGATCGTACGTGCCGCACGGCTGCTCCAGCAGGCCAGCGGCACCCGACAGGGCGCGACGCTGGCATTGGACAAAAAGCTACCCATGGGTGGCGGGCTTGGCGGCGGCAGCTCCGATGCGGCCACAACGCTACTGGGCCTCAATGTGCTCTGGCAGCTGGGTTTTTCGCTTGATGAGCTGGCCCAACTGGGGCTACAGCTAGGCGCTGATGTCCCCGTATTTGTGTATGGCCGTAGTGCCTGGGCGGAAGGCGTTGGAGAGCAGCTTACGCCGGTCATGCTCGACACCCCCTGGTTTGTGATTATTCACCCCGGCGTTAGCGTTTCAACGCCTGCTGTATTCAAGGACCCGCAATTGACACGCGACAGCCGCCCCATTACTATGGCGCGCGCACTGCAGGGGGGAGCGTCGGAGTGGCGCAACGACTGTGAAGCCGTGGTCAAACAGCGCTATCCAGCCATTGCGGAAACGCTAGACTGGCTATCACAGCATGCACCGAGCCGGTTAACCGGCACAGGGGCCTGCGTGTTTGCTGCATTTGAGAATGCGCAGACGGCATACGCAGTTGCCGAGGCGGCGGGCCATCACGGACCAGCCTGGGTAGCACGCGGACTCAACACCTCTCCTCTACATGATGCTTTGGGCTGCTGATTCGCCCGGTCATCGCATTAGGTTATTACTGGGGTATCGCCAAGTGGTAAGGCACCGGTTTTTGGTATCGGCATTCCCAGGTTCGAATCCTGGTACCCCAGCCAACCTAACGTTGACCTGCGTTTTCCTCCCTGATCCCCAACACTGCAAAGGTGGCTGCGCGTGTCAAAATTGATGGTTTTCGCCGGGAACGCTAATCCCGAACTCGCTCAAAAAATTGCCGAGAGCTTAGACAGCCGAATGGGTAATGCCACGGTGGGTCAATTCAGCGACGGTGAAATCGCGGTCGAGATCAATGAGAACGTGCGCGGTAAGGATGTCTTCATCCTGCAATCCACCTGTGCGCCGACCAACGATAACTTGATGGAACTGATCCTGATGGTCGACGCCCTGCGGCGCGCCTCAGCCACTCGCATCACGGCCGTGCTGCCCTACTTTGGCTATGCACGCCAGGACCGACGCGTGCGTTCGGCGCGGGTACCCATTTCCGCCAAGGTAGTGGCCGATATGATGGTTAAGGCTGGCGTAGACCGCGTCATGACCATGGACCTGCACGCCGATCAGATTCAAGGCTTTTTCGACGTGCCGGTTGATAACGTTTACGGGTCGCCTATTTTGCTCGACGACATTGAACGTCAGAACTACAGCGACCTGGTAGTGGTATCCCCCGACGTTGGCGGCGTAGTTCGCGCTCGCGCCATCGCCAAACAGCTTAACGCCGATTTGGCCATTATCGATAAGCGTCGCCCCCAGGCTAACCAAGCCCAGGTGATGCACATCATCGGTGAAATCGAAGGCCGCACCTGTGTGGTCGTCGACGATATGATCGACACCGCCGGCACGCTTTGCAAAGCCGGAGAAGCGCTAAAAGATCACGGTGCCAAGCGCGTTGTTGCTTACGCCACGCACCCGATATTATCCGGCCCTGCCGTCGATAATATTACCAACTCGGTACTTGATGAAGTGGTGGTGACCGACACCATCCCGCTCTCCGACACAGCGCGGCGCAGCGGCAAAATTCGTCAATTGAGTGTTGCTGGCTTGATCGCGGAAGCTATCCGCCGGGTCAGCAATGAAGAATCTGTCAGCGCGATGTTCCACTAATCGGCTGACACCATAGCCCGGCAACGGGCCCCTGGAAGCGTCGTCGTCTGGTCGCGGGCGGCGGCGTTTCCTTACTTAAACCAAGAGGCACATTTCATGTCTGATTTTAGTTTGATAGCCAGCGTTCGTAATGACCTGGGGAAAGGTGCGAGCCGCCGCCTGCGTCGTGCGAACCAACAGGTACCGGCCGTTGTTTACGGCGGTGAAAAAGACGCGCAGTCAATTGCCGTCGAAAAAACCGCTTTCTACAAAGCGATTGAAGACGAGTCATTCTTCTCCTCGGTCATCACGCTCGTGATTGAAGGCAAGGAAGAGCAGGTAGTGGTACGTGACCTTCAGCGTCACCCGTACAAGCCGCTGCTGACCCACGCCGACTTCCTGCGTGTTGATGCCACCCACGAAATCACCATGAATGTGCCGCTGCACGTCATCGGTGAAGACGTGTGTGTCGGCATCAAGGATCAGGACGGCGAACTGCACGTTCTTGCTAACGAAGTGGCGATTAGCTGCTTGCCGAAAGACCTTCCTGACTACCTGGAAGTTGACATCAGCAAAGCTGAGATCGGCACGACGCTGCACCTGTCTGACCTGACTCTGCCGGCAGGCGTCACCTCGGTGGATCTGTCTCATGGCGAAGAGCATGACAACGCGGTACTCAGCATCACCAAGATGAAAGTTCGTACTACCGACGAAGACGAAGACGGTGAAAGCGCAAGCGACAGTGAAGGCGAAGAAGACAACAGCGCCGAGTAAGCTGTCTGCGTGGGCCGTCCCCGCACGGCCCTCGTGATGTTACGATCAAGCGCTTCGGCGCTTGATTTTTTTTGTGGCCGCCACAAGGCGTCATCAAAAACGTTCTCCCAGAATTTTTGTTGGAGGTGGGAAATGAGCCAGGTAACGGCCATCATTGGACTCGGCAACCCCGGAGCTAACTATGAGGCAACGCGCCACAACGCCGGCTTTTGGCTCGTCGATGCGATTGCCCGCAGCACCCATGGTGAACTACGCCCGGAAAAGAAGTTCCTCGGCCATTATGCCAAGGTGCGCGTCGGTGACCATGAGCTGCACTTACTCAACCCCACCACCTTTATGAACCGCAGCGGTGCAGCCGTCGCTGCTCTGTGCCAGTTTTTCAAACTTACCCCTGACAATTTATTGGTGGCCCACGACGAACTCGACCTGCCGCCAGGCCAGGCACGTTATAAAACCGGTGGCGGCCATGGCGGCCACAATGGACTGCGCGATATCATCAGCGCACTGGGCAACCAAAAACAGTTTCACCGAGTACGTATCGGCATTGGCCACCCGGGGGATGCAAGCCAGGTCACCAATTATGTACTAGGTCGCGCTGGAAAGGCTGAGCAAACGGCTATTGAGCGCGCCATCGACGAGTGCCTAGCAACCTTGCCCTCGGTCCTGGCTGGCGACTGGGCCAAAGCCATGAACCAACTACACAGCCTAAAGCCATAACATTTCACCAGTGGTTGGCAGCGGGCTGATCTCGTAGAATGGCGATTAATTTTACGCCCTACCATCTCTTTTCAGGAACATTTTATGGGTTTTAACTGCGGCATCGTCGGGCTGCCCAACGTCGGCAAGTCCACACTGTTCAATGCGCTTACCAAATCAGGCATCGACGCAGAAAACTTTCCCTTCTGCACCATCGAACCCAACGTAGGGATCGTGCCTATGCCCGACCCGCGGCTTAATGCCCTTGCCGAGATCGTCAAACCGCAGAAAGTCCTGCCGACAACGATGGAGTTTGTCGATATCGCAGGCCTGGTGGCAGGCGCCTCAAAAGGCGAAGGGTTGGGCAACAAGTTTCTAGCCAATATCCGCGAAACCCAAGCCATCGCTCATGTGGTGCGCTGTTTCGACAATGACAATGTGATCCACGTGGCCAACCAGGTTGATCCACGCGCCGATATTGAGACGATTAATCTTGAGCTTGCACTCGCCGATTTAGACACCGTCGAAAAGGCCAGCCAGCGCCTTGTCCGCTCGGTGAAGGGCGGCGATAAAGAGGCGATTGCCACCAAGGAGATTCTTGACCGTATCCAGCCGCACGTGGCTGAAGGCTTACCGCTACGTAGCTTTGGCTTATGCGAAGACGAGCAACGTCAGGTAAAAAGCTTCGGTTTTTTGACCTTGAAGCCCACCATGTACATCGCCAACGTCAATGAAGACGGTTTCGAGAACAATCCTTATCTGGATGTCGTTCACGAAATCGCTGCCGAGGAAGGCGCTGTGGTGGTGCCGGTATGCAACCAGATCGAAGCCGAAATCGCCGAACTGGATGACGAAGAACGCGAGATGTTTTTAAGTGAGATGGGGATGGACGAACCCGGTTTGGACCGTGTGATTCGCGCCGGCTATGCGCTGCTCGGCCTGCAGACCTATTTCACGGCGGGCGTTAAGGAAGTGCGCGCCTGGACTGTTAAGCAAGGAGCCACCGCGCCTGAAGCCGCCGGTGCTATCCATACCGACTTCCAGAAAGGCTTTATTCGCGCGGAGGTCGTCGCCTTTGATGATTTTGTTTCCCTGGGCGGCGAGCAAGGCGCCAAAGATGCAGGCAAATGGCGCCTTGAAGGTAAGGAGTATATCGTCAAGGACGGTGACGTCGTGCATTTTCGTTTCAATGTGTAGCGGCTCTCGCCAACTAATGCTTGACGGACTCGGCAGCGCTGAGTAATATTCGCCCCCGTTGAATGGCTACGTAGCTCAGCTGGTTAGAGCACATCACTCATAATGATGGGGTCCCCTGTTCAAATCAGGGCGTAGCCACCAAGCGAACATTAAAAGCCCGCTGACACTGTCGGCGGGCTTTTTTGTTTGCCGGTAGCTAAAGGTTCTAGCTTAACGTCGAGCGGTTTAAAAACCCCACCAGCGCACGGGTTAGATACTCAACGTCTTGAGTCCCTGCGGTTTCCCGAATCGAGTGCATCGCCCACTGAGACAGACCCACATCCATAGTGGGCACGCCGACCTCGGTGGCGGTAACCGGCCCGATGGTGGTACCGCAGCCCATGTCTGATCGCGTCACAAACGACTGTACCGGCACGTCGGCATCGCGACAAACATCGCGGAACAGTGCGCCCGTCACGCTATTGGTCGCATAGCGCTGGCTGGCATTGACCTTGATCACCGGCCCGCCGTTAAGCGACGGCCCATGCAACTCGTCGTGCTTATCACGGAAGTTGGGATGCAGCCCGTGGGCGTTATCACAGGAGATCATCAGCGACGACTGAGTCAGCTGCACCAGCGATTCCTCAGTCGCCCCTCCCACCTGCGCATTGAGGCGCTTCAGCACATCGCCCAAGAAGGGACCTTGTGCACCGCAGGCAGTCGCACTGCCCACTTCTTCATGATCATTGGCGACCAGCAGCGCGCCTTGCTGCCCATCGCAGTCAAGCAACGCTTCCAGGCCCACAAAACATGACAGCAAATTGTCCAGCCGCGCGCTGGCAATCAGCTCCTGGTTGACGCCCACCAGGGAAGGTGGCTGCACATCGTAAAAGCCCAGCTCAAAATCGACGATATCCACGGCGCGTAAGCCATGCTCGGCTTCCAGCCATCGTGCCAACAGGTCCTGGAGCTTGTCTGTATCGCTCTGCAGCAGCACCGGCGCCATTTGGGTTTGGGGGTTGATGCTACGCCCTGCATTCACATCGCGGTCAAGGTGAATCGCAAGGCTCGGAATGATCGCTACCGGGTGATCAACGTTAAGGAGCATACTCTCAAGCTGTCCATCAGCATGGCGGATATGCACCCGCCCAGCTATGCCTAAGTCGCGGTCAAACCACGGGGCAAGCAACGCGCCGCCATACACCTGCACCCCCAACTGCAACCAACCGGCGGCATACTGGGTGGCATTAGGCTTTAAATGTAGGCCGGGGCTATCCGTATGCGCTCCTATCATGCGCAAATCCCGTAGCGCTCCCGAGGGAAGTTGAAAGGCAATCAGCGATGAATCGTTGCGCGTCACGTAGTAGCGCTGACCGGGCATCAACTGCCAATTGGCCGTCTCTTCCAGTCGCTGAAAACCAGCGTGCTCTAAACGCTCAGCCATCGCACCCGTGGCATGCCAAGGCGTAGGTGACTGGCGTAAAAACTCGCATAACCGCGCGACGCGATCAGCGTTGAATGTTTCGGACATAGAAATCCCCATTAGCGACATGATTGAGTCTCAGCGAAGCAGACGACCTGCTACAATGCTCCTTCGGCCTTCGCAACTCATAGGTCAGATGCGGGTCTAGGAAAGCATGAGTGTACACAAATCCGGGAGAGCTTGACTGATGAGCTTGTTTGCAACGCTTTCGCGCTCGGTCGCCCTAACCGTCATGCTGGTCGTCACCAGCTCGACGGCGTTAGCGCAACTTGAGCCGACCGAAGAACAGCGCCAAGCGGCGGTAGAGATTGCCGACTCGCTCCGTTACGGGCACTACGCAGAGGTCAGCTTCGACCAAGCGTGGTCGAAAGAGGCCTTCGACCGTTACTTGGATATCTTAGACGGCCAGCGGGCTTATCTGTTAAGTAGCGATATCGAACCCTATCGCCACCTGGAAACCGATCTGGCCGAGACGCTTTTCGAGGGTGAACTGGATGAGGTATTTGCGCTTTATGATCGTCTCAGCGAGCGCCATACCGCACGCCTTGAGTGGTTACTGGAGCGCCTTGACGACGACACAACGTTCAACTTCGACGGCGATGAACGCCTTGAGCTTGAGCGCGAAGACACTGCCTGGGCCGAAAATGAAAGCGAGCTAGAATCGCTATGGGAAAAACGGCTGAAAAATGATGCTCTGACCCTGGCTTTAACCGACCAGGATGACGAGCAAATCGTCGATAATCTCCGCCAGCGCTACGAGGGCCAGCTCTCCCGCCTGGAGCAAACCGAATCGGAAGACGTCTTTGGCTTGGTCATGGCCGCGGTGACCGGCACCATTGACCCCCATACTAGCTACCTCTCGCCGCGCCAAGGCGAATCGTTCGATATTCAGATGAGCCTGTCACTGGAAGGCATCGGCGCGCTACTCCAGGCAGACGGCGAATACGTCAAAGTATCCAGCTTAGTACCCGGCGGCCCCGCTGAACGCGCTGGTGTTCTGGAGCCCGCCGACCGGATTATTGGCGTAGGTCAAGAAGACGGCGAGATGGTCAACGTTATTGGCATGCGCCTGGATAACGTGGTTGACCTAATTCGCGGCCCCAAAGGCTCCGTTGTTAAGCTTGACGTGGTGCCCGCCCAGGCCGTGGATATGACTCGCTCGCAAACCGTCGAAATCACCCGCGACACGGTTGACTTAGAAGACCAAGCCGCCCAGAGCGAGGTGATTGATGTCGAGCGCGACGGCACCACCCACAGACTGGGGGTTATTGAAATCCCCACTTTCTACGTCGATTTTGACGCCTGGCAGGCGGGAGAAGACGACTACCGCAGCACCACCCGCGATGTAGCCAAAGAGATCGAGCACCTGAAAAGCCAGGACATAGAAGGCATTGTGCTTGACCTGCGTAACAACGGCGGCGGTGCGCTGCAAGAGGCCAATTCGCTAATCGGCCTGTTTATTGATCGCGGCCCCACCGTCCAGGTGCGCGACGCCGACGGCCGTATCAATCTCTACGGCGACAGTGAAGCCGGAACGCTCTACGACGGACCCATGGGCGTGCTGGTCAATCGGCTATCAGCCTCGGCATCAGAGATTCTCGCCGGTGCCATTCAGGATTATGGACGCGGCATCGTGATGGGCAGCTCTACCTTTGGTAAAGGCACGGTCCAGACGCTAAGCGATTTGAATCATGGTGAAATCAAACTCACCCGCGCTAAGTTCTATCGTATTTCGGGTGAGAGCACCCAGAACCGTGGCGTCGAGCCTGACATCGACTTCCCTTCCCTGCTCGACCCGGAGCGCATTGGCGAAAGCAGTCTGGACAATGCGCTGGAATGGGACACGGTTCAAGACGTTCAATACCGCCGTTACGGTGAGCCCGAACGCTACCTTGATACGCTGTTATCAGCCCATGAGGAGCGCGCGGCGGATAACCCTAATTTCCGCTATCTTGAGCAGCAATCAGCGCTATCGCGTGAGCTCCGTGAGCAAAACACCAGCGTCAGCCTCAACCGTGAACAGCGCGAGCGGGAAACCGAAGCCCAGGAAGCTGAGCAGTTGTCATTGGAAAACCAACGGCGTCGCGCTCTGGGACTCGACGAGCTTGAAGAATGGACCGACGCCCGTGACGAAACACCACTTAGCGATAACGCTGCTGAAGATGACACCAGTAACGGCAACGAAGATGACGATAACGAAGACGACATGCCGGTAGAACGAGCCCACGTACTTGAAGCCGCTGAAGTTCTGCTGGATTACGCTCAGCTACAAAACGCTCAACGCTACGTAAACCGGTAAGCTGATTAGCGCATCAAAGGAAGATGCTTCGACAGCGCCGATGCCAATCAATGGCAACGGCGCTGTTTTAGACGTGTTAACACAGTGCTGCCCGGCGCGTCGGCCGGTCGCCCATGGCGGCCAAACGCTGCGTCAAGCGGGCCAAGTGGGCTGGGCAGCCTTGCTGGGCTGAGTCAATAATACGCCGAGCCCAGTCTGGTAACTGGGGGGATAGCTGGTAATACACCCACTGCCCGTCCCGCTGGTCTACTAGCAGCTCGCATTGGCGGAGCTGTGCTAGGTGACGGGACACCTTAGGCTGAGACGCCTCCAGCGCGTAGGTCAGTTCACACACGCACAGCGATTGCTCCTGGGCAATCAAAAGCACCAGCATTAACCGCGTCTCATCGCTTAAGCACTTGAATACCTGCAACGCATGCAGCGAAGTGGATTTTCCCACCGCTATTATCCCCACCTAGCAAATAATTCGAATAGTTTACGCCAACTGCGTTTACACCAGCAAAGCCGCTGGTAATAAGCGTTAGACAGCCACACAAAATCATCTGAGGCACTATAAGGCAGCAAACGTGCCACATTCACGTCAAAAGACTTTAAAAGAAGAGCTGAATCGACTGGTAGCGTGCGTCAAAAAAGGAAGGACAAAAGGTACTAGATGGCTCCCCGAGCAGGACTCGAACCTGCGACCCAATGATTAACAGTCATTTGCTCTACCAACTGAGCTATCGGGGAACAATAGGACTACCTTAGGGGTAGGTTTTACGCTTCTTGCGGGGCAATTTGGCTCCTCGAGCAGGACTCGAACCTGCGACCCAATGATTAACAGTCATTTGCTCTACCAACTGAGCTATCGAGGAACAATCTAATATTGCCGTGTTTGAGGTAGTTAGTGCATTGGCTCCCCGAGCAGGACTCGAACCTGCGACCCAATGATTAACAGTCATTTGCTCTACCAACTGAGCTATCGGGGAACTGCTCAAACACGGTGCGTAGTATACTCATAGAAATGTTACGGTCAAGCACCGATTCCGCGTCAACGCTAGCCGCCTGTGGGTTGTGTCCGTATAATGCAACGAATCAACTAGCGCCCAAGCGCAACGACACTTCATTCATCCCTCGTCTTTTCGACGACTCATAGATGACAGGTACCGATGGCGAAGAAGCTCTTCATCAAAACGCACGGCTGCCAAATGAACGAGTACGACTCCTCCCGCATGGCGGATCTACTCGGCGTATCTCATCAGCTCGAACTTACCGATAACGAGCGTGAAGCCGATGTCATTCTTCTTAACACCTGCTCCATTCGTGAAAAAGCGCAGGAAAAGGTGTTTCATCAGTTGGGACGCTGGAAAAAACTCAAAGACGCCAATCCCGACCTCGTAATCGGGGTTGGTGGCTGCGTGGCCAGTCAGGAAGGCGAAGCATTGCGCAAGCGCGCGCCTCATGTCGACATGGTGTTTGGGCCGCAAACGCTTCACCGGGTGCCGTCCATGCTGGATGCACGCCGCGACAATCAAATTGCCGCGGTGGACGTTACCTTCCCGGAAATCGAGAAGTTCGACCACCTTCCTAAACCGACCTCAGACGGTGCCACCGCCTTTGTATCGATCATGGAAGGCTGCTCCAAGTACTGCACCTTCTGCGTGGTGCCTTACACCCGTGGCGAAGAAGTCTCGCGGCCGTTTGAAGCGGTGATGGATGAAGTCATCCACCTCTCCGACCAGGGCGTACGCGAAATCAATTTGCTCGGCCAGAACGTCAACGCCTACCGAGGCGAAAACCAGCTCGGCGATGAGATTGACCTTGCCGAACTGATCGCCTGCGTTGCAGCCGTTGAGGGGATCGACCGTATTCGCTTCACCACTTCGCACCCGGTTGAGTTCACCGATAGTCTGGTGGAGGCGTACGCCGATATCCCCGAATTGGTCAGCCACCTGCACCTGCCGGTGCAATCAGGCTCAGACCGCATCTTGAGCGCGATGAAGCGTGGCCACACAGTAGAATCCTACATCGAGAAGATGGAAAGGATTCGCGCCAACCGGCCTGATATCAGTTTCTCTTCCGACTTTATTATCGGCTTCCCTGGCGAAACTGAAGAGGATTTCGAAGCAACGATGGATCTGATCCATCGCATTGGTTTCGACCACTCATTTAGCTTTGTCTACTCGGCGCGCCCCGGCACGCCTGCCGCCGCCCTTGAGGATGAAACACCGGAAAGCGTTAAAAAGCAGCGTCTGGCGATTTTGCAAGAGCGCATTCTCCAGCAAGCCGGGCAAATCAGCCGCCGTATGGTGGGTACCACCCAGCGTATATTGGTGACGGGCTTCTCGCCGAAAGACCCAGGCCAGCTGTCCGGGCGTACCGAAAACAATCGGGTGGTCAACTTCCGTGCCGCCAATCCTACCGAGCTAATCGGCTACTTCGTCGACGTTGAGATCACCGAAGCCCTGCCCAATTCGCTGCGCGGCGAGCTGGCTACCCCGGAGCGTTATTAAATATCGCTTATCCTAGGTAATTGCCCCAACACCCGTTGGGGCAGTAAGCTGAGTTTCATATCCATCAACCGATAGGTTTTCCACTCTTGAGCCAGCCATCGCTTCAGGCCAATCGCATTATCACGCTAAGCCTTGAACCCAATGATCCGCAGCGCCTTGCCAGCCTATGCGGCCAGCAGGACGAGCACCTAAAGCTGATTGAAAGCCGCATGGATGTGACGCTACGCAACCGAGGCAATGTGTTCCAACTCGCGGGCGCAGCTAACCGTATCAAGGCCGCTGCAAACGTACTGGAACACCTTTACCGTGAGACGGCAGCAGAAGAGCTATCGGCTGACACAGTGCATCTTTTTCTACAAGAATCAGGGCTTGAAGCACTCGATGAAGAAGAAGATGGCGAAGGCGATAGTGATGAAGTGATCATGCGCACCCCGCGCACCATGATTAAACCCCGCGGCCTTAATCAACAACGCTACGTCAACAGCATTCGCGAGCACGATATTAATTTCGGCATTGGCCCTGCGGGTACCGGTAAAACGTATCTTGCCGTGGCGGCCGCTGTGGAAGCGTTGAATCAGCAGGAAGTGCGGCGCATTTTACTCGTGCGTCCAGCGGTGGAAGCTGGTGAGAAGCTTGGTTTTTTACCTGGCGATCTGGCCCAGAAAATCGACCCTTACCTGCGCCCGCTTTACGATGCACTTTATGAAATGATTGGTTTTGAGCAGGTGGCCAAACTGATTGAGCGCCAGGTGATTGAAATTGCGCCGCTAGCCTACATGCGCGGCCGGACACTCAATAATGCCCATATCATTTTGGATGAGAGCCAAAACACAACACCGGAGCAGATGAAAATGTTCCTGACGCGAATCGGTTTTGGTTCCACCGCCATCATTACCGGCGACGTCACCCAGGTCGATCTCCCTAAGGGACAGCGCTCAGGCCTGATCCAGGTACTCGACGTATTAAAAGGCACACCGGGAATTGGCGTGACGCATTTTGCCGCTAAAGATGTGGTTCGCCACCCGCTGGTGCAACGCATCATTGAAGCCTACGATGCCTTTGAATCCCAACAGGAAGTCGAAGAACGTGCCCGCCAAGAGGTACGCAAGCAAGAGCGAGAAGCTCGCCTAAAGGCCCGTGAAGACTCAGGAGATACGCTCTAATGAGCGATATCGTGATCGACCGCCAAGCGGCCATCGATGATCAGCACCTGCCGAGTCAGACTCAGCTCACCCACTGGGTGAGCGATGTCCTGGCCGCACATCCTGACGACGCACGCCGGGAAATGACCATTCGGTTTGTCGACCCTGCCGAAAGCCAGTCGCTGAACCGCGATTATCGCGGCAAGGACAAACCCACCAATGTGCTATCGTTTCCGTTCGAGAACCCACCGGGCATAACGCTACCGTTACTTGGTGATTTGGTGATTTGCCATGCGGTGGTTGTGCAGGAAGCCGAGGAGCAGCATAAAGCCCTTGAGCATCACTATGCCCATATGGTGATTCACGGCACCTTGCACCTACTGGGTTATGACCACATGGACGACGACGAGGCCGAGGCAATGGAGCAATGTGAGCGCGTTCTGCTTGCGGCCCTGGGCATTGCTGACCCCTATATCGCCGAACTGTAAGACTTAATGCCTATACGCTGAACTGGTATCGCGCCCCTAGTCAGTGATAAAACACTTCTTCACATTACGCCATCTGAGTCCGTCAACAAGAGATTATCCGCATGAGCGAAGACCGATCGAGCAACGCCAATCAACGATCCTGGCTCGAGAAACTCTTTGGTGCCCTTTCCGGCGACAACGACGAACCCAGCTCACGCGATGAGTTACTGGAATTTTTACGCCACGCGGCAGGACGTTTAAAGCTTGACCAAGACGCCATCATGATCATTGAAGGCGCATTGGAAATTAGCGATCAACAGGTCCGCGAAATTCTCATTCCCCGCTCACAAATCTCGGCAATTACCCTCGATCAAACCAGCGAGGAGTATTTAGCGCTCATTCAAGAGACCGGCCACTCTCGCTACCCGGTGATTGGTGAAAACCTTGACGATGTAAAAGGCATTTTGCTGGTCAAGGACCTGCTGCCCCTGCTCTCGCAAACCCAGGCCGAACGCGATGCGTTTCAGCTTGATGACATTGTCCGCTCGGCGATGTTTATCCCCGAGTCCAAGCGGCTTAACAGCCTACTTAAAGAATTCCGTGATACCCACAACCACATGGCCATTGTGGTCGACGAATACGGTGGCACGGCGGGCATCATTACCATCGAGGATATTCTTGAGCAGATTGTCGGTAATATCGAAGATGAGCACGACGCTGACGAAGAAGAAGATATCCGTGAGTTAGGCAATAAGCGCTATGCCATTCGCGCGCTCACCACCATTGACGACTTTAACGATCATTTCGATACCCAATTCTCTGACGATGAGTTTGATACCATCGGCGGGCTGGTGATGCAGCAGTTTGGCCACCTCCCTCAGCGCGGAGAATACACCTATCTGGGCGGCTGGCGCTTTGAGGTCCTCAACGCCGACAACCGCCGCATCCGCTTGCTTGAGGCCTACCGGGAACAACGCCCTGACACCAGCGACGACGAGCAAGAAGACGTGTAACCTTTACGCCTCACGCTCAGGACATTCGCTAGATAGGATATCGCGTTATGGGTAGCATTCCCGCTGTGTATCAACAGCTTATCGCCGCGCTGCTGGCTGGCGGCTTAACCACACTGACCGCATCACCGTTTGAGCTTTGGTGGCTAGGCCCGATCGCAGCAGGTTTAATGTACGCGGGTATCCATCAGCTCACTCCCGCACAGGCAGCGCTAAAAGGGTGGTGCTACGGGATAGCGCTGTTTGGCAGCGGCGCCTCCTGGGTGTACGTATCGATTCACGACTACGGCTACACGGGCGTACCGCTCGCGCTATTTCTCACCGCCCTGTTTGTCTGCGTGCTGGCGCTTTTTTTTGCCGGCACGCTATGGCTTTACCGCCGTTTTACCGGCCCGCGTCTGGCGTTAGTAAGCTTTGCTGGCGCCTGGGTGCTGGGCGAAGTACTGCGAACGTATTTATTCACCGGCTTCCCCTGGTTATTGTTAGGTTCAGGCTATGTGGATTCACCACTAGCCGCCTGGGCGCCCATTGGCGGCGTTTATTTACTTTCCCTGCTGGTCGCCCTTAGCGGCGGGCTTGGGGCAGCACTTCTCCTGAGACGCCAATGGTGGACGCTGGCACCGCTGGCCGCCATTTGGCTGATTCCGCTGGCAATGCCATCGCAATGGACAACTCCCGTTGAGACGCCAACGCGGGTAGCGCTTTTACAAGGTAATCTTCCCCAGCTTCAGAAGTGGACCCCAGAAGGTCAACGCAATGCCGCTAACACCTACAGCGACTTAACCCGCGACGTTGCTGACGAAGTGGACCTGATTGTCTGGCCGGAAACCGCCCTACCCATGATGGAAACCCAGGCGCGACCGGTGCTTGAGCGGGTACAAAGCAATTTACCCGCCGACACGGCGCTGGTGACCGGCGTGGTCCAGCGAGACATCGACGAGCGCTTGTTCAATAGTGTGGTGGGCGTGGGCAACGTGGAAGGCAGCTACCAAAAAGAGCATTTGGTGCCCTTCGGCGAATACCTGCCGCTGGAAAGCCTACTGCGCGGCGCGATCAACTTTTTCAATCTGCCCATGTCGAGCTTCGCCAAAGGCGAGCCTGATCAAGCGCCGATGCAGGCGGCAGGCGTCAGCATTGGCCAGGCCATATGCTATGAAATTATTTATCCGCAGCTGGTGGCCAGCCGCGCCAAAGACAGCAACGTACTGATGACGTTGTCTAACGACACCTGGTTTGGCGCATCAATTGGCCCCCACCAGCACTTACAAATGGCACGCCTGCGGGCGCTGGAAAACGGTCGCTACGTTCTGCGCGCCACCAGCAACGGCATTACCGCGATCATCGATCACCAGGGTGGCATCGTCGAGCGCGCACCGCAGTTCGAAACCGCATCGATCACCGGAGAGTTCTTCGCCACGGAGGGCTTAACGCCGTTTACCCGTATGGGTAGCTGGCCGGTGTGGTTTTTAGCCGCACTCATGGCGTTGGCAGGTGTTTCGCGGACGCGTCACCAGTAAACTGTGCACACCGCATTAGCGGCTTAGCGACAATTCGCCTAACGATGCCAGCCCCATTAATCGTTGGCTGGCATCCGAGAGTCGATAGTCCGCTAGCAGTTCCACTGATTCTGCGAGAGAGCCTTCATTGCCATGTTGAAATCCCGTTCTTTTTTATTACTTGTCGCGTCACCCCTTGTTGTCGCGTTGGTCCTGGCGGGCATTATCTTTGGTGGGCAGGCAATGTCTGACGGCAATGTCGACAGCGATATTCAACACGCGCTGGCAGATGAACTGGATACGTCGGGTGATATCGAACTTTCGAAGCTTCAAAAAGTGCAATATGGCTATACGATTTGCGGGTTATACCGCACGGCATCGTCAGACAGTGGTTACGCATCGTTTCTATACGATAAAGAAAACGACAGCGTTGAATTAGATATCAATTCGCGTCGTTATAAATCGCGCTGCAGCCTCTCCGTTGCCTGTCAGTAATTTACTCGCTTTCATCGACAAGCCGATTAATATCAGCCACCGCATCGGAAATCGGATGACTATCGCGTATTAAAAACTGCGCCTCGCCTTCACGATCAAAGGCGAAGACAGCACTGGTGTGCGTCACTATATAGTCGCCGCGCTGATTAGGCTCTTCGTACTCATACGTCACCCGCATGCGGTTAGTCAGGGCGTCAATTTCCTCTAAATCTCCCGTTATGCCGATAAAGTCAGGTCCAAAGGCATTTGTGTAACGCTTGACGACCTCTGGCGTATCACGCTCAGGGTCCACACTGATGAACAACACCTGGATGTCTTCGCGAACGTCATCATCAAGCTGATTCAGCGTCCCCGCGAGTCTGGCAAGCGTAATTGGGCATACATCTGGGCAGTACGTATACCCAAAATAAACCAGCGTGACCTTACCCAGAAAATCTTCAGCTTCTACGGCCTGACCGTCTTCATCGACCAGCGAAAAATCCAGCGGCGGTTGGATCTCAGATGTATCTGCTGTGCGCCAACTTCGCTCACTACAGCCGACGAGCCACAGCGACATCAACCCAATGAACAACCATTTATACATTGATGAGTCCTGATTGCAGCGCATTAAAGTGATGCGGGCGACACCACATCGAAGGTTACCGGCAGCCGCTGCTCATCACTGAACTCCAATAGCACCTCGACTTCATCGCCTACTTCTAATGCATCCTTGCGGCCAATCAACATCAGGTGGTGCCCTTTGGGTACAAACTCGAAATGTTCGCCTGCTGCCACTTCTATTTCCTCAACCGCATGCATGTGCGCCATGTCGTTTCGTTCGGAACTCACGTGTAGCTCAACGTTTTCAAAGGCATCACTTTCGGCCCCGACCAAAACAACAGCCTCATCACCCGCATTATATAGCTGAAAATAGCCGGCCCCCGGCTGTTCACCGGGCAATAGGCTCACCCTTGCGTCGGTGACTTGCACATCTTGCGCAAAGGCACTGCCAGCCGCTAAGAACAGCACCGCCATACCGCTCGCCACATGCCGACAGGAAAAAAGCAAGTTGCTCATCATGTTTGTTATCCACTCTATAAAAGGCCCAGCATTGCTGGCTAGGAACGACACTTTAACCTGCCGTCAGTTTTCTACAACCCGGCTGCGACATTGTGTCAACTGGCGCTGCCGCTAACGACTTAACTAAAAAAGCCCTGCCAAAAGACAGGGCTTTTTCTCTGCAAACATCATGCTTTATGGGTGGCCGGTATTTCTCCTAACACCTCAGGAATCGTAGTTTTCACATAGCGACCAGGGGCCGGCTCAATCACTTCCAACTCGCCTTCCCCCGGCTGACGTGCAGCGACCATTTTTTTCGGGGCTGGATCAGCATAGCCATTTTCGGTCATCCAGGCTTGCCAGTGTGGCCACCAAGAACCCTCATTGAAGGTAGCCCCTTCCAGCCAGGCGTCATGGCTTTCGGGCAGCTTGTCATTGGTCCAGTAGCCATATTTTTGCTTGTGTGGCGGGTTCACAATGCCGGCAATATGGCCTGACCCACCCAATACAAAGGTGCTGGGGCCTTTGGGCAACAAGGCACCATAATAGCTGCTGTTCCATTTGGCGATATGGTCTTCTTTGGCCGCCACAAAGTAGCTTGGCGCCGACACTTTTCTCAGGTCAATTTTTACACCATCGAGTTCAATACCACCTGGTTCGACTAGCTTGTTCTCCAGATACATATGGCGCAGATACCAAGGATGCGTGCCGGCCGTCAGATTAGTACCGTCGGTATTCCAGTAAAGCAGATCGAAAGCGGCCGGGGTTTCACCTTTCAGATAATTATTGATGTAGAACGACCAGAACAGATCATTCTCGCGCAGCAGATTAAAGGTGTACGCCATGGAACGGCCATCCAAATAGCCCTTTAATTGCATGCTCTCTTCGATGCCTTCTAAAACACGCTCGTTGAGGAACACACCGATATCGCCAGGGTCGCGGAAGTCCTGCAGGGTCGCCATGTAGGTGACTGATTTCACCTTGCGGCCGCGGCGCGTGCTGGTGAGGTAGGCTACGGTCGACGCTGTCAGGGTACCACCGACGCAATAGCTCAAGAGGTTGACCGACTTCTCGCCGCAGGCTTTCTCAATCGCCTCCATGGCCGCAATGGGGCCCAATTGCATGTAGTCGGCCCAGGTGATGTCGTGCTGTTCCGGGCCGGGGTTGCGCCAGGAAATCAGGAACACGCTATGTCCCTGGTCGACCAGCCACTTCATCATCGAGTTTTCCTGGCGGAGATCAAGCACGTAGTACTTGTTGATCCACGGCGGCACGACCAGCAGCGGCGTCTTATAGGTCTTTTCAGTGGTCGGCGTGTACTGGATCAGCTGGATCAGCTCATTTTCATACACCACGGCCCCTGGGGTGACGGCAAGGTTCTCACCCACGCCAAAGGCGCTGCGGTCGGTCATGCGGACATTGATACCTTCGGCTGAATTGGCCAGGTCCTCGCGCAGGCGCTCGAGCCCCTCGACCAGGTTCTGGCCCTTGGTTTCCAGCGTGCGACGCATGACTTCAGGATTCGTCGAGACAAAGTTGGTCGGCGACATGGCGTTGACCACCTGGCGGGCATAAAAGGCCAGGTTGCGCTGATGGGTCTCGTCCATCCCGCTCAGGCTGTCCACCAGCTCATCCACCATCTGCGAAAACAGCAGGTACTGCTGCATGATGGCCATGAAGTGGGGTTCCTGGGTCCAGGCCTCGTCCTTGAAGCGCCGGTCGCCTTTATCGGGCATCACCAATGGCGCCACTTCTTCTCCGGCCATGGCCCGCATGCCCTGCTGCCACAAAAGCCACTGATCCTGCAGCAGGCGCGACTGGGTCTCCCACAGCAGCGTCGGGTTCTGCATCAGCGCCTGCGCGCCGGCCTCGAAGCTTTCCCGCATGTCACTGTAAATCGAGTCGGCCGCTTCGCTCGGTGCAATCCGCGATAACAGATCCTGCATGAGACCTTGATACTGCTCACCAATATCTTTTAGCTGCGCGTTCCACGCGTCCAGCTCTTCTTGAGAAAGGCCATGGGGCGGTAATTCCCACTCTGCTGACATCTTCGTTCTCCTTTACCGGCGCGGCAACGCTTACGCAGCCCGTAGGATGGCAGGTAATCAAGGGCTCAAAATGAGGCGCGGCGCCCTTGGGCGCCGCGATATAGGGGTATTAGCTCTTGCGCGACGACTGGCTGCTCGCCTTGGCGGGCTGTTCACCTTTCGCGGCGGAGCTGGCCTGGTCGGCCATCTGCTTGCCCGCTTCGCCAAACAGTTTTTCCATTTCCGCTTTGAACTCGAGGCTCATCTCGCTCATCACGCGGGCGTCTTCCTGCATCTGCTGGGACAGCTCGTTCATCATCGCTGCCTGCTGGGTGCCGAAGTCGCGCAGGCTTTCCGCATCCTGCACATCGGTGGCGTTGCGGATACGTTCAGTCCCCATCTGGCTGTAGCGCTTCATCGCTTCCAGCTGGTACTGAGTCATTTTTTCCATGTTGTTGAGCATCAGCGAGTTGATCTTGCGCATGGGCTCGAACATCTGGCGTGTCTGGGCGTTGAAGGCGTCCATCATTTTATCTTGCATCGTTTCTGCTCCTCTTTTCGTTCCTTGGCATGAGCCTTGAGCGACTCACATAAACGCAAATTGCTGCACTGCAAAAAGAGTAATGATTGACGGGGTGCTTTGCAACCACACCGACGGTCACGACGTTACTGCTTTAGTCGTGCCCCCTTCGCCGCATTACTCCGCTTTCCGCTTGGTCCTCGAGCGGGACGAGGCCGATGCGTTTGCATCGCTACGCTTGCTGCCCGACGATCCGCTTGAGGTGTTACTGCTGCTTTTCGCCTTTTCCTCGTCGGAGGTATTGCTGCTGGCATTACCGGCCTGCTTGAGCATATCCAGCATCATCTGCTGATAGGTGCCGAAGTTGGACAACCCCTGTGATAGTCCCTGCTGCATCATCGGCTGCTGCAGGTAGGGACGCATCAGGCTCATGGGGTCATACCCTTCAACACCGGACTCCATTTGCCGCTGAATGTTCTCAAGCAGGTTCTGCTGGAACGCTTCAACGTCCGGCAGACCCAACGCCTGGCGGAACTCATCGGGGGTGAGATCAAACTCAACGTTAATCTTCATAGGCAACTCCTCAACCAACTCCCATGAGTGTAGCAGCGTTATGCCAACTACACCGTGCCGCTAGCGTTGTATCAAGCGTGGCGTATCAACGCTTACCGAACCGTTCTGCCCGCGCTGGCGCAACCAGTGGTCGAGCAGCGTAATGGCCATCATCGCTTCGGCGATCGGCGTTGCCCGAATGCCCACGCAGGGATCATGGCGCCCCTTGGTGACCACCTCGACCGCCTGGCCGTGCACGTCGATCGAACGGCCGGGCGTAGTGATGCTCGAGGTCGGCTTCAGCGCCAGGCGCGCCACCACCGGCTGGCCGCTGGAAATGCCGCCCAGCACGCCCCCGGCGTGATTGGAAAGAAAACCCTCGGGGGTCATCTCGTCACGGTGTTCGCTGCCGCGCTGGGCAACGCAGCCAAACCCAGCGCCAATCTCGACCCCTTTTACCGCATTGATGCTCATCAAACCATGCGCCAGATCAGCATCCAGGCGATCAAATACCGGCTCGCCAAGCCCGACCGGTACGCCGTCGGCGATCACGGTAATTTCCGCCCCGACGGAGTCCTGATCGCGGCGCAGCTGATCCATGTAGTCCTCGAGCTCAGGAACCTTGGCCGGGTCGGGGCAGAAAAACGCATTCTCCTCGACGGCCTCCCAGGAGCCGAAATCAATCTTGATCGGCCCCAACTGGCTCATGTAGCCGCGCACCTGCACGCCCTGTGTCGCGAGGTACTGCTTGGCGATGGCGCCTGCGGCCACGCGCACCGCGGTTTCCCGGGCGCTCGAGCGACCACCGCCTCGGTAATCACGGTGTCCGTACTTGTGGTGGTAGGTGTAGTCGGCGTGGGCCGGGCGAAACTGGTCTTTGATTTTTGAATAGTCTTTCGAGCGCTGATCGGTATTCTCGATCAACAGGCCGATCGACGTACCCGTGGTCTTGCCTTCAAAGACACCCGATAAGATTTTTACCTGATCCGCTTCTTTGCGCTGGGTGGTGTGCCGCGAACTGCCGGGGCGCCGACGGTCCAGGTCACGCTGCAGATCCGCTTCGCACAGGGGCAGCCCCGGCGGGCAGCCGTCGACGATCGCGCCAAGTGCCGGGCCGTGGCTTTCGCCAAAGGTGGTCACGGTAAACAGCTTGCCAAATGTATTGCCTGACATGGGCGTTAATTCCTCATGCAAAAGACGCCGCATGGGCGTCGAGTTCAGCGGCGCTCAAGGCAAACACGCCTTGGCCGCCACGCTCGAATTCAAGCCACATGAAGGGCACCTCGGGAAAGGCGGCCTCCAGATGGCGGTCAGAGTTGCCGACTTCCACAATCAGCCATCCCTCGTCGGTCAGGTGCTCGCGCGCCTGGCGTAGAATGCGCCGCACGATGTCCAGGCCGTCATTGCCCGCGCCCAGCGCCAGTGACGGTTCGTGGCGGAACTCGGCGGGCATGGTGGCCAGGTCACGGGCATCCACGTAGGGCGGATTGGAGACGATCAGGTCAAAGCGCTGGCCCGCAAGCCCGTCGAACACATTGGCTTCCAGCGCACGGACGCGCTCGCCAACATCGTGACGGGTGATGTTCTGGCGCGCCACCGCCAGCGCGTCCTGACTGATATCGGCCAGGACGACCTCGCAGGTGGGCAGGTACAGCGCAGTGGCAATGCCGATGCAGCCCGAGCCGGCGCAGAGGTCCAACACCCTGGCGGGCGGCTCTTCCGGAAACCACGCGGCAAAGCCATCTTCGATAAGCTCGGCCATTGGCGAGCGCGGGATCAGCACGCGTTCATCAACGTCGAACGGGTAGCCGGCAAAAAACGCCTCGCCCAGCAGATAAGGCAGCGGTCGACGGGTGGTAATGCGTTCACGGGTGAGCGCCACGATGCGCTCACGCTCCATCGGCAACAGGCGCGCATCCTGCACGCCGGGGTCAACGTTCCAGGGCAAATGCAGCGCCCCTAGACACAGTGCCACGGCTTCATCCCAGGCCGACTCGGTACCGTGGCCATAATACAGCCCCGCCAGATAGAACTCGCTGGACACCCAGCGCAGGTAGTCGCGTAAGCTTAAGAGCTCGCTCACCAGTGCCGAATCCGGCAGGGAGAGAGCGGAGTGTGAAGTATCGGCGTTGAGATGCGTGGTCACATCGGCTCCTGATCAACTGAGGTCCCCATCCCCTGATGCTAGAGGGCATGGCATGGCGAAAGAAAAGATTGTACCTTTGACGCCGCCCGGTTCACAGCAACGCTCAGCTCGCTATACTGTGCGCTTGCAACCTTCCTTGCCCCTTTGCCACCTGAGCCTGTCATGACAAGACGCCGCCACCTGCCCGACGACGACGATATCAGCGCGTTTCGCCAAGCGCTGAAAGCCGCGGGCGTGCGCCGTATTGACTCCAATCAGGCCGACCCCGGCAAGCCCAGACGCAACGACGATGCCCAACAGATACGCCGCCAGGCGGCGGTGGAAAGCAACACCCTTGCCACCAGCGGCCGCACCTCCGATGGCCGGGTCGAGGCGGTGCGCCCTTCCGAATATCTGGAGTTCAGCGTTGCCGATTTGCCGTGGCGCACCTTCAGCCAGTTGAAACGTGGCCAGATGGCGTGGCAAGCAGGCCTCGACCTGCACGGCTATACCCTGGAAGAGGCCCGCGCCGAGCTCGAAAGCTTTCTGCGCGACGCCGCCTCCCAGGGGCTGCGCTGCGTGCTGGTGGTGCATGGCAAAGCCTGGGGCACCACGGCCGACTTCCCGGTCCTGAAAAGCCACACCAACGCCTGGCTGCGGGAATGGCCCGGGGTACTGGCGTTCTGCTCCGCCACCGAGCTCGACGGCGGCACCGGCGCGGTGTATATCCTGCTGCGTAAACGCGGGCAGTAGGCGGGCTATTCTGCCGCGTCCGAGGCAATGCCCGGCATTCTGCGCTCCAGGGCCTCATCGGCCAGGTGGCGGCCCAGTCGGATAAGATCTTTGGCGCGGTGGAATTCGTAGGTACTGCAGACGGTTTTGGGAATTTCGATCAGCACATCCGGCGGATAACCAGCAATCTTGTACTTGGCGAGCGCCGCCTGGGTGATATCGAACGATTCGAGAATCATATCAAGCTTGCCCCATTCGCGCTTGCCGCGAAGGTCCACCGTTTCATCGTCATCACTGTCGTCACTGCTGCCGCCTAAACCGCCCCATAGCCGCCGCGTCGTCGCGCGGACCTCTTCCATCCAGCCGCCAATGTTGGCGTCCCGGTCCCTCTCCAACTCAGTACGGCTGTCCTCACTCTCCCCCTGAGGCAGCAACTCCTCCAGCGTGACTGGCTGCGGGCTATGGGCGGTGACGTTCACCGCCACCACAAAGTCGGCCTCGTGGGCCGCTAAAATGGGCATCATCGGCAACGGATTCAGCAGCCCGCCGTCCACCAGCACCTGCTCGCCGATATGCACGGGGGTAATCACGCCGGGTACCGCAATCGAGGCGCGTATCGCGCGCAGCAGCGGGCCATTCTGAAACCATACCTCGCGTTGGCGTACCAGGTCGGTGGCCACGGTGGTTACCGGAATCGGCAGGTCTTCGATCAGCCTGTCGCCGACCAGCCCTTCGAGCTTGCTCATCACTTTGCTGGCGCGCATGGCGCCCATCGGACTCCAGGTCACGTCCACCAGCCTGAGCACGTCCAGGTAGTCCAGGTTACACACCCATTCGCGGTATTCCGGCAGCTTGCCCGACGCGTAAATCCCACCGATCAGTGCGCCCATGGAGCATCCGGCGATGGAAATAATCTCGAAGCCCCGCGCCTCGAGCGCTTCGATCACGCCGATATGCGCGTAGCCCCGGGCCCCGCCGCTGCCCAGCACTAACGCCACCTTATTGCCGCTCTGTTCATTGGCGTTGGTCACTTCGTTCATCGCGCACGTCCTTTTACTGATTCAGGCATTGCGAGCTCATGCGCCGTGATCACCTGAGCCACCTGCGCCACGGCCTCGGGCTCCAGGTGCAGATGATGGCCGCCCGCCACCACGTGGCGGGTCAACTGCGGCACCGCCTGGCGGGCTTTGGCCGCCCAGTCTCGCTCGCCCAGAATGCCCTGCTCCCCTTCTATCAATAGCACCGGGGCCTGAATATCCGCCAGTAGCGCCAACACCTGCGCAGGGGTAAAACGCACCAGTGACGGTTTCAGCAGCCGACTGTCGGTACGCATTTGTACGTGTCCGTCGGCCGTTGGCGCGGCGTTGCGCTCCACCAGCGGGGTCGCCGTAAGCGTATCCAGCGGGGTGACGCCACCCGCCACGCGCGCGGCCACGGCACTGGCCAGATCGGGGTAGCGCGGCGCTTGGGAGAGAGGCCGTCGGTGGGCCATCAGCCCCTTGCGTAGCTGACCGGCCGTTTCATTGGCGGGCGTATTCAGCGCGCCCAGACCATCCAGCAGGGTTAGCCGCGCAATCCGCGCCGGCATGGCGGCCGCCAGCAGGCAGGCCACCGCTGCGCCCATGGAGTGGCCAAGCAACGCAACCCGCTCAATGGCCAGTTCATCCATGGCATCCAAGACATCGTGGCAATAGTCCCACAACGCATAGTCGCTGCCCGCCGGGGCGTGCGCCGACTGCCCGTGGCCACGAAAATCGAGCGCCACAATGCGGATATCCAGCGCGTCCGAAAGCAAGGGTGCCAGGCGCGTAAAGCTTGCCGCATTATCCAGCCAGCCGTGCAGCGCCAGCCACACGGGGGCATCGTCACGCCCCCAGCTCAGGGCCGCCAGGCGCCCCTCGGCAAGGGCAAGCGGCTGAGGGGCGTGGGTTGAAGAGGGATGCATCATCAAACGTATCCTAAACAAGCCAGCCGCTTTACGCGCGGCCGGGTGACGGCATAAATCACAAACGGTACCATGCCAGCCTGATGGGCCTGTAGAAAATTACCCACGCCTGCCGACATACCCTGCTGCTTTTGATGAGGCTTTATATGAAACCCCACCGTGATACCCGTGCGCGCAACTGGGTCTTTTTTATCGCCGTTACCAGCGCCATCGTGGTGGGCCTTTGGCTGGCGCGGTAGCAACGAGATGCTTCAAGTCGCCTGACGCTTGCAATTTAATCCTCCCGGCTGAATACTGTATATAAATACATATCTCAAGCCGTGAGGATGCCGACAATGACGCAGCCCCTATCACCGGTCGCGCCCGCCTTGCCGTTGATGTCGCAGCCGCTGCCTTTTCCGCCGCTGCACGGCCGCGCGGGCGTTAGCGGTTTCCCCTCGCCCGCCCAGGATTATGAACCGCGTACGCTGGATCTCAACGCGCGCCTGATCAAGAACCCGACCCACACCTTCTATCTGTCAGCGACCGGCGACAGCATGGAAGGCTGGGGGATCTTTGACGGCGACCTGCTGGTCGTGGATCGCAGCGTTGCGCCACGCCTGGGCCATATTCTGGTCGCCATGTTCAACGACGAAGTGCTGATCAAGCGCTACGCCCTGCATCGCGGCACCCCGCACCTGTGCTCGGCCCACCCCCACTATCCGCCGCTCCCGCTGGAAGACACCGACTGCCAGGTATGGGGCGTTGTGCGCGCAGTCGTTCACGAATACCTGCGCTGAGAGGACGGCTATGATCGGGCTGGTCGACGCCAACAACTTCTACGTCAGCTGCGAGCGCGTCTTTCAGCCCCACCTGGAAGGCAAGGCCGTGGGCGTGATGTCCAACAACGACGGCTGCGTGATTGCCCGCTCGGCGGAGATGAAAGCGCTGGACATCCCCATGGGCACTCCCGCCTTCAAGCTCGAAGGGCTGCGCCAGCGCGGAGCGATTCACTTGCTGTCGTCCAACTACGAACTGTATGGCGACATGTCAGCCCGGCTTGCCCAGCTGCTGCGCGACGCCTGCCCGGACATCGCCCCCTACTCCATCGATGAAATGTTCATCTATCTGGACGGGCTGAGCGAGCGCCAGTGCCAAACCCTGGGTGAAACGCTGCGCCGACGCATTCGCCGCTGCCTGGGGCTGCCGGTATGCGTTGGGCTGGCCACGACGCACACGCTGGCCAAGCTCGCCAATCACGCCGCCAAGCAACAGCCGCATTTCCAGGGCGTCTGTCTGCTCAACGGACAGGATGCGACGACCAAGGCGCTACTGGCGCAAACGCCGGTCAGCGAAGTGTGGGGCGTGGGCCGACGGCTGGCCGAACGGCTTGCCATTGGCGGCATTCATACCGCCTGGGACCTGCGCGAGAGCGATACCAAACAGCTGCGCAAGCGCTTTTCGGTAGTGCTGGCACGCACCGCGCTTGAGCTGCGCGGCACGTCCTGCCTGGACATGAACGCAGTGGACCAACCACGCCAGCGCATCATGACGTCGCGCTCGTTTGGGCAAGCCACTGGCGTAAAACATCAGGTACACGATGCGCTGCGCCGCCACGCCCAGCGCAGCGCCGAAAAACTCCGCCAGCAGCACAGTCTGGCGCGCTCGGTGATGCTGTTCCTGAAAACCAACCGCCACCGTCGTGACCAGCCGCAGTATTTTCCCCACGCGCTGATCCCGCTACCCACGCCCAGCGACGATACGCGGGTGATTCTCGACGCCGTGCGCCAGGGCCTCGAACAGATATACCGCCCCCGCTACCGGTTCATGAAGGCGGGCGTGATGCTGCTCGACCTCGTCGATGCCCAGCAGCACCAGCTATCGTTGCTGAACGCCCCGGCCCACCACCATCCGCGGTTGATGGCCACGGTGGACGCCATTAACCAGCGCATGGGGCAAGGCACGATCCGCTTTGGCATGACCGATGACGATGCCCCCTGGCAACTGCGCTGTGCCCATCGCTCCAACCGCTTTACCACGCATTGGGATGAGCTGATGGAAGCCGGCACGCATCCCGGTGCCATTGCTGACGCCAGGTCAAAACGGCAGCGCTCAGCGAACCTGTAGCGCAAAGCGCAACCGCGGACTTAGAGCTTCACCCAGCGCCACCATGGCGACCAGAATGGCCAGCAACCACGGCCAGTGCGCGGCAAACGACACCTGATAAATCCCCAATGCATCGATAAAAATCACCACAATGCCCAGCGGGCTAACGTAACGCACCATGGACAGCCACAGCGCATAGGGCAACGGCGCCAGCCCAAGCTCATCACGGAACGTCTCGCTCTTCAGCACAAAGCCTGCCAGCACGACCATGCCCAAACCGCCCAGCGGCATCATCAAGCGTGAAGTCAGGTAATCCAGCCAATCGAAAACGCTTTTACCGGCCAGCGTCCAGTCGGCGCCCAGATTGAATGACAGCATCGCCAGGGTACTGATCAGCCACAGCACGATACCCGTGCTCCACGAGGCGGTGCGCCGTGAAATGCCTTTGTTATCGCACAGCCAGGACACCGTTGCCTCGACCATCGAAATCGCCGAGGTGAGCGCGGCCATCGACAGCATCAGGAAGAACAGGGTACCGAACAGCGTGCCGAGTGGCATCGCCTGAAAGGCCAGCGGCAGGCTCATGAAGATGAGCCCCGGCCCTTCGGCGGGATTCATGCCGTTGGCAAAGATCACGGGGAAGATCGCAAGCCCGGCCATCAATGCGACCACCGTGTCGGCTATCGCGACACTCAGCGTGGTGCGGGCGATCGAAGTGCCTTTGGGCAGGTAGCTGCCGTAAGTAAGAATCGCCCCGGACGCCAGCGACAGGGTGAAAAACGCATGCCCCAGAGCCGCCAGCATGCCCTCGCTGGAAAGACTGCCGGCATCGAAGGAAAACAGGAAGCTGAACGCCTGAGCAAAACCGCCCGAGAAGACCCCGAAGGCGATCAGCAGCGCGAGCATCAGCACCAGCCCCGGCATCATCCAACTGACGCTTTTTTCGATGCCTTCCTGCACGCCTTTGCCGACAATCAGCATGGTCAAAAGCGTCACCAGCGTGCTCCAGAAGCCAAGGTTCCAGGGGTTGGCATTGTTGGCCTCGAACACCGCGGCCATATCGTCAACGCTGCTACCCGCCAGCCCGCCGGTGAGCATTTTCCACAGGTAGGCAAACGACCAGCCCGCCACGACCACGTAAAACGACAGGATCATGAAGCCGCAGAGCATCGCCATCCAGCCGACCAATGACCACGCCGACGAACGGCCGGATTCCCTGACCACCCGGCGAATGGCGTCCACCGGGCTGCCCAGGCCACGCCGTCCAAAGGCAATTTCGGTCATCATCACCGGCACGCCCACCGCCAGAATACAGGCGAGGTAGACCAGCACGAAGGCGCCGCCGCCAAACTCCCCGGTGATATAAGGAAACTTCCAGATATTGCCCAACCCAACGGCCGAGCCCGTGGCGGCCAGCATAAAGCCCCAGCGGCCAAGCCATTGGATACGAGGTTGCTCAGAAGACGCCATGACCCGCTACCCTGTTGGAAAAAAGCGCATATCCTAGAGGATTTTGGCGCGAATGCCCAAAAAATCCTGACACGCTCTCGCCGGTTACGTGGCGTAAACCGCCGCTTTGGCATCGGCATCGAGACGTTGAGC
>RKMJ01000071.1_pt1 | contig 132701 bp, 127 predicted proteins | sample 2174201 | NCBI WGS metagenome assembly RKMJ01 (sample SAMN10236717, study PRJNA505202) | synthetic metagenome | isolation source: mock community containing 12 organisms: Thioclava sp. ES.032, Psychrobacter... | place: USA: Walnut Creek | collected 2015-10-01 | reverse complement strand
TTCTGTGGAATGGAAACGCTCCGTGCGCGAATGGCACTCAGTGAAAAGCCAGTTCGCAATAATGTTCGAAGATCGTTTCCAAATGGCGTAATCAAAGCGCCAGGGCACAAAATTCTCCATAGTCCCGGGGCGTATTTTTCCGTTCCATGCAGTCTGTCTATCGCAAAGACAATGTTTTCGAGCTTTAGGACGCTCGGAATACGCGCGAAGCGATACGAGGCCCCCACAGCGCAAGCACCTGCGCCGCGTAACCATTCGATGCGTTCTTGCTTGTGAAACCGTCTGGTTCGGTATAGAGAGGCAATCGAACCGACTGGACCTTGCGGTACCCAGTTGTTCAGCGGAACTTGCCACGCATCCACCCGAAAAAGAAACGCCCACTGACATGACCCTCGATACCTGGTTGCTGTTCGTCGCTCTATCGATCCTGCCTGCTTTCAGTCCCGGTCCCGGTCTGCTGTTCACCCTGTCCAACAGCTTGCGCTATGGCAGCCGCATCACCTTCTGGTCTGCATTGGGTAACACACTTGGCATGGTCATCATCGGTGCTGGCGTTACATTCGGACTGGGCGCTCTGATGGCTGCATCAAGCGTTGCCTTTCTGGCACTGAAGATCATTGGCGGTCTCTATCTGGTTTGGCTGGGCATCAAGACATGGCGGGACCGGTCCGAGCTCGAAGCGGATCTGAGCCTCGCCCTCCCCCCGAAACGCCGGAGCATCTTTCTCACAGCCCTCGGTGTCGCCATTACAAACCCCAAGGCAATTGCTGTTCAGCTGGCGATCATTCCCCCATTCCTGCATGAGCCATCGACCCTTTACCGCGATGGCCTCATCCTTGCCGTTACCTATGCCTTGGCCTGCCTTGTCAGCCACATCAGCGTCATGCTGTTGTCTGGCCGCTTAAGAGGCTTCTTTGCCAACGCTCTTCGCATGAAATATCTACGCCGCGGCATTGGCCTTACCTTCATCAGCTTTGGCGCAGCCCTCGCAGCGTCCTCCCGCTAGAAACAGGCGCGGCGGGGAGCAAGCCTCCCAGTCAGAAAATAGCCCATCAAAACAGAAAGGCCACCAGCGCAATGCTGATGGCCTTATTCATGGAAACGCGTCCGTTATGCAGCGTATCAGCCGACGATTTCGTCGTCTGTGAAGAAGAATTTGATTTCTTCTGCAGCGGTTTCAGGTGCATCGGAGCCGTGCACGGAATTCTCGCCCATGGACAGGGCAAATTCCTTGCGGATGGTCCCTTCGGCGGCTTCCGACGGGTTGGTGGCGCCCATCACTTCACGGTTCTTGGCAATGGCACTTTCGCCTTCCAGCACCTGCACGACAACCGGCTCGGAAATCATGAAGTCAACAAGCTCGCCAAAGAATGGGCGATCCTTGTGAACCGCATAAAAACCGGAGGCCTGTTCCTTGGTCATGTGGATGCGCTTGGAAGCGACGACGCGCAGACCTGCCTCTTCAAACTTGGCGATGATCTTGCCGGTGAGGTTCCGCTTTGTGGCATCCGGCTTGATGATTGAGAAGGTGCGTTCGATAGCCATCAGAATTCCCTGTTTACTTGGCGTTTTGGCGTGAGATTTCATCCTGTCCAAGACATAATGAAAATCAACGCGCCACGATTTACGCGTTCTATAGCGAGCTGCGCCCTACCCTGCAACCCCAATCTGCAAAAAGGACATGGCTGTTATGCGCTATACAAAGCCTTTTTGTCGCGACCGCTGAATTTTTGACCACCTTGAGAAAAAGGTCAGGCCTTGGCGGCACGCCCCAATCCGCCATGAAGATCGAGACAGCGCTCGAACCACATTGCAACCGGATCATCCCTATCAAGCAACTGGGCATCGGACATCAACCGTGGCCACTGCAAGGATCCAAACAGGCAATAGTCTGCATAGAGCGGCATGTCACCGCCAAGGAATGGTTGTTTGTAAAGGGTCGTGCGGAAGGGACCAAGGCTCTGCCGGAACGCCTCGATCCGCTCGGGCGTCTGCTCCTGAACCTCTTGCAGCGGCCGCCCGAACCGTGCTTCACGGCTCTCGCGGAAATAGGGCTGATCAGCGGGATCGAGTTTCTGATAGATGTCATGGATGATCATGCGTGCGATCTGCCCTTCAATGAAGCTGCCTGCCCAATAGTGAATGAAACGCGACAGCGCCTCGCCCGCTTCACCGCCAAACAGGGTCGGGCGGTTGTCGTAGGTCCGTTCGAGATAGAGCGCGATGGCAAAGGAATCCCGGACCACCATGTCCCCATCGGCAATCACAGGCACACTCTTTTGTCCTCCACCTTCGATCCGGGCAATGTCCGTAAAAAGGGTCGGCACGACCTCTACTTCCAGCCCCTTGTGCGCCAGCGCCATGCGTGTTGGCCAACAGGCGGGAGAAAACCGCACAGCCCGGTCTTTGGCGCACAGGTCATAAAGCTTGATAGTCATGAAGGCCTCCTCTTAGGCAAAGTGTCTGTACCCTTGTTGTCGTTGTTGATGCGGGCTTTTAAAAGGATGTGATCAACTCAGAAGATGCGGGGCGAGCATCCTGCAAGGGTTGATGAGGTATGGCCAGTCTTTTTCCAGCAACACTTGCTCCCTATCCCCATCGTCAAGCGAACGAACGTTTCACAGGCCGATTTTTTTAAACGGGCATCGCGGCGCCAATCCGATTGCCAAGCAGAGCGAAATAAGGCACAACGCCCCCATCATGCTGCATATTAATAATCTCACCTACCGTATTGCTGGCCGTGCCCTCTTCGAGGAAGCAACCCTTGTTGTGCCCGAAGGGGCCAAAATGGGCCTTGTTGGCCGCAATGGGACCGGCAAAACCACCCTGTTCAAGCTGCTTGTGGGCGACATCGCGCCTGAAAGCGGCACAGCGACCATCCGCAAGGGCGCGCGCGTCGGGCAGGTCGCACAGGAAGCCCCGGCCTCGGACGAAAGCCTGCTCGCATTTGTCTTGAAGGCCGATCTTGAACGAACAGCCCTTCTGGCCGAAGCGGAACTGGCCACCGATCCGGCCCGCATCTCTGAGATCCAGCTTCGGCTTACCGATATCCACGCCCATTCCGCCGAGGCTCGCGCCGCGACCATCCTGCATGGTCTGGGCTTTGATGCCGAGGCGCAGAGCCGCCCGACCAAGGATTTCTCGGGTGGCTGGCGCATGCGCGTCGCGCTGGCAGCGATCCTCTTTTCCGAGCCGGATCTGTTGCTGCTCGATGAGCCGACCAACTATCTCGATCTTGAGGGCACCTTGTGGCTGGAGAGCTATATCAGCCGCTATCCCTACACGGTGATGATGATCAGCCATGATCGCGACCTGCTCAACAAGGCTGTGGATCACATCGCCCATCTTGATCAGCTCAAACTGACCAGCTATCGCGGCGGCTATGACAATTTCGAGCGCACACGCCGCGAAAAGCTGGAGCTGCAACAAAAATTGCGATCCAAGCAGCTTGACCAGCGAAAGCATCTGGAAAGCTTCATCAACCGTTTCAAAGCCAAGGCCACCAAAGCCAAGCAAGCGCAGAGCCGCGTCAAGGCGCTTGAAAAAATGAAGCCAATTGCAGCGGTTGTAGAAGATCACATCAAGCCACTGTCCTTCCCCAATCCCGAAAAGATCATGGCCCCGCCGATCATTCGAATGGAGAAGGCGTCGGTGGGATACGAGCCCGGCAAACCGATTTTGCGCAATCTCGACCTACGCATCGATCCCGATGACCGGCTTGCCCTGCTCGGGGCCAACGGCAATGGCAAGTCGACCTTTGCCAAGCTGATCTCTGGTCGACTGGACATTGACGACGGCACGATTTTCCGAGCCGGCAGACTCAAGATCGCCTTCTTTGCTCAGCATCAGCTGGATGAATTGAAGCCGACCCAAAGCGCCTATGAGCATGTCCGCCCGCTGATGCCCGATGCTCCCGAATCCAAGGTCCGAGCCCGCGTCGCGCAAATGGGACTTGGCACCGAAAAGATGGACATCGCAGCACAGAAGCTCTCTGGCGGAGAGAAAGCGCGCCTTCTTTTGGGGTTGGCGGCCTTTGATGGCCCGCATCTTCTCATTCTTGATGAGCCAACCAACCATCTTGATATCGACAGCCGCGAAGCGCTGGTCCACGCCATCAACGAGTATCAGGGCGCAGTGGTGATCATCTCCCATGACAGACATCTGATCGAGGCTTGTGTCGATCAGCTCTGGCTCGTGCATGACGGCTCGTGCAAACCCTATGATGGTGATCTGGAAGACTATCGCCGCCTCCTTTTGTCCAGCAGCAACAGCCCGGACAGCATGCAAAAGGAAAAGAACGGTAGCGCCGAGACCAATCAAACTGCCGAAAAGCGACGATCCGCCGCTGAAAAGCGCAAGGAGCAGGCACCGCTGAGGCGCAAGATTCAGGCCGCCGAGCGCGACATGGACAAGATCCGCGACCGCATCGAAAAGATCGATGAAATGCTTGCCGACCCGGATCTCTATGCCAAATTCCCCGAAAAGGGTGCCAAACTCTCCAAGGACCGCTCTGACCTCTCAACACTCTTGGACAAGATCGAAGAAAAATGGCTGGAAATGTCCGAGGAAATTGAGGACTAGCGCCGAGCCATCAGCCCATAGCCACGCCAGCAAAGGAAGCAAGGATGCCACAATCCCTATCGCTCATCGCCATTGTGGTGCGTGATTACGATGAAGCCATCGCCTTCTATACCGAGACACTCGAATTCGAACTCATCGAGGATACCTACCAGCCAGAACAGGACAAACGCTGGGTGGTGGTGAAGCCAAAGGGCGAAGGCAACACGTCCCTCCTGCTTGCCCGGGCCAGCAATGATCATCAGGCCAAATATATCGGCGATCAGGCTGGCGGACGGGTGTTCATGTTCCTTGAAACAGACGACTTTTGGCGCGATTATGAGCTTTATAAGGAGCGGGGCATCACCTTCGTTCGTCCCCCGCTCGAAGCCGACTATGGAACGGTTGCCGTGTTCGAAGACCTTTACGGCAACCTCTGGGATCTCGTTGAGTATTCCGACCAATCCCCCTTGCAAACCATAACCCGCTAGCCTCGATCCTTGCGTGCACTGAGCAGCGGCGCGATCTCTGTTGGCTTGTTGGTCCAGACATAACCGTCAAAATGCTCCGGCACAGTCTTCAGCATCGCGGCATCATCAATGCCGACCGTTCCCGGGTCTCCCTTCTCGTAAGGCCCCAACAGGATGACATCCGTCCCAACCGCCCGCATGCGCTCGGTGAATTTATGCGGCCAGCCCCAAAGCCATGGCGCGTAATTATTCGGAAGGGAAAGCTTGGTGTTGTGGCAGCTTTCCGGCACATAGCCACTCCAGCCCCAAAGCGCATATTGCTTGAGACAGGAGAACAGGATCGGCTTTGAATAGCCGGCCAAATCCTTATCCGCGCCCAGCGCAGCAGCGACCGATTTCGGACTGCCATAGACCGCCCAGACAGCCTCACGCCAATCTTGATTAAGCTTTATGTCTTTGGCCATTTCCTGGCCTTCTTCAGGATCGTTGCTCTTGAAGTTGACCAGAAATCGCTTGTCTGGAAAGGCGTCAAACACCTCATGAAGCTCAGGCATTACGCCGACAAACTTGCCCCGAAACGGATAGGTCTGCCCACCATTCGCTGTGTAGCCATAGCCGATATCAAGCTGTTTCAGCTCTGCCATGGTCTTGTCCCGGATTTTGCCTTTACCGTCGGTGCGACAATCAATGGTCCAGTCGTGAAAGACAGCCCAGCGCTTGTCCGCCGTCAGATAGACATCAATCTCCACCACATCCGCGCCTGCGTCGAAGGCCGCCTTGATCGAAGGAAGAGTGTTTTCCAGATATCCATGGGTTGGTTCATCAATCCTGTCCGCCGTGCAGGTCTTGGACTGAAGATTCCGGCGATGATAGGTCTGATGCAAACCGCGATGGGACAGGATCTTCGCAGAGACCATGGGGTCACCACCGAAAAAGACTGAACTATTGTTGGCCCAGACCGCAATTACGATGAGCAAAAAGAATAACAGCAGACTTTTGAACATTTTAAGGCCCAGCGCGTTGAAGAATGTGTGTGTGAGAAATACATAAAAGAGGAATGAGACGATATGCGGACGAGAATGCGACCGTCCCCAATTGCATTGCCCCTCCAGATATGCGGAGAATTCAAAACCCCACCAGCAAAAGACCCGGGAGATTAGAAGAAAATGAAATCTGTCACCATCGGAACATCCGAAACCGTCCCCGCATTGGGTCAAGGCACTTGGTACATGGGAGATGACGCCAGGAACAAGGACGACGAAATCGCAGCCCTCAGGCGCGGTGTCGAACTGGGTATGACGCTTATCGACACCGCGGAGCTTTATGGCTCGGGCCGCTCGGAGACGCTCGTTGGCGAGGCCTTTAGCGGCATGCGCGACGACGTGTTCCTCGTCAGTAAAGTCCTGCCCTATAACGCCAGCGAAAAAGGCACCATTGCATCCTGCGAAATGTCACTGAAGCGCCTTGGCACAGACCGGCTCGATCTATTTCTTTTGCATTGGCCAGGGACCCACCCGCTTGAGGAAACCGTCGAAGCGTTTGAAAAGCTGCAAAAGGATGGCAAGATCCGCTATTGGGGCGTGTCAAACTTCAATTCCATGGAAATGGCCGCCCTTAGCAGTGTTTCAGGAGGCGACAAGGTCGCAACCAATCAGGTGCTCTACAATCTCACCCGCCGGGGTATCGAATGGGATCAGCTACCGAGCGCGGAGCGCAAGGGCTTGCCCACCATGGCCTATTCGCCCATTGAACAGGCCCGACTTCTAGCTGATTCCAAACTGCAGACACTGGCCAGTGATCTTGGTCTGACAACGGCCCAGCTCGCCCTTGCCTGGGTGCTGCGCCGCGAGCATATGATCGCCATCCCCAAGGCCGGCAAGGTTGCTCATGTGGAAGAGAATGCCAAGGCGGCAGAAATCGAACTGACGCAAGACACGCTAGATACGCTGGACCAAATGTTCCCGCCCCCGACCGGACCGTCTGGCCTCGATATCCTGTAGCAGGCGGGCATTCACGCGTCAGGGCGTTGGGTCAGGCCTTCTTGTCCCAGCCCCCACGCGGCGTCTGCTGCCAATAGGTGACGGGAAAATCCGCTTCCTTAAGGGCTTTCCAGCTTCTCCGGGCGGCCCCCACCGCATCATCGCTACCGCCATCGAACATCACGATCGCGCGCTCAAGCCCTTCTAGAAGAGCAAGATCCTCTTCAGGCCGCGCACCGTCGACAAAGAAACGCACATGCGCACCATTGGCAGCACGAACACCCTGTGAAGAAATGAGGATGGGCTGCTTTTCCGCAAACCCGGCACTGGCCAGCCCATGCGCCAGAAAGCTGTCCTCTCGCCAACTCCACAGATGACCATCAAGAGAGGTGGCCCTCTCCTCGCTGCCAGTCTGGACAAATGCCGTCCATCCACGCTCGAGACATTTTTCGAGCAACAACGGCAAGGCGGCCTCAAGGGGCTGCTGCTGGAGATGGTAAAAATGGATATCTGCTGGCATGAAAAGCCTGTCCCGCTGGCGGCCCGCTTGATCGGGCCAGTGGCTTGGTTGGCGATTCAAAAGACCGCCAGCCCTGATCTAGCATGAGAGACCACGCAAACAAAAGGCCCGCATATGCGGGCCTTACGTTTTGATCCTGCGATCTTGGTCTGGCCTTAGGCTTCGTAATTGTCTTTCACCAGACGATCAAGCAAGCGCACCCCATAGCCGGAAGCCCAGCCTTTGGAAATGTCGGTCTTGGGCGAATCCATCGCCGTGCCCGCCACATCGATATGAACCCAGTCCACATCGCCGACAAAGCGCTTGAGGAACTGTGCGGCAGTGATTGACCCGGCCATGCGGCCACCGGAGTTTTTCATATCGGCAAACTTGCTGTCGATCAGCTTGTCATAGGCTTTGCCGAGCGGCAGGCGCCAGACAGTTTCACTCGTCACCTCTCCGGCCTCGCTGAGCTGATCGCAAAGCGCATCACTGTTCGAGAAGATCCCCGCATGCTGATTGCCCAGAGCCACCAAAACCGCACCGGTCAACGTCGCAAGGTCGATCATGAAGCGCGGCTTGAACTCTTCCTTTGAATAATGCAGCAGATCGGCAAGCACCAGACGCCCTTCGGCATCGGTGTTGATGATCTCAATTGTCTGGCCCGACATCGAGGTCACGATATCGCCCGGACGCTGCGCGTTGCCGTCGGGCATATTCTCAACCAGCCCGATGATGCCAATGGCATTGACCTTGGCCTTGCGGGCACAAAGCGCATGCATCAGACCGGTGACGCAGGCCGCGCCGCCCATATCGCCCTTCATGTCTTGCATTCCGCCCGCCGGTTTGATCGAGATGCCGCCGGTGTCGAACACGACGCCCTTGCCCACGAAGACCACCGGAGCCTCACTGTCCGCGCCACCCATCCATTTCATGATGGCAACCTTGGGCTCACGCACAGAGCCTTGGGCGACACCAAGAAGCGCCCGCATGCCAATGGCTTCAAGCTCGGCCTGCCCCAAGATCTCAACCTCGGCGCCAACCGCTTCAAGGGCCCTGGCTTTGGCGGCAAATTCTTCTGGCCCCAGAACGTTCGCTGGTTCATTGACCAGATCACGGGCGAGAAGCGTTCCATCGGCAATCGCTTCATCGATTTCCCACGCAGTGGCTGCTTCATCGGCATGAGCCGCCAAAAGCGTCAGGACAACCGCATCCTTGACCTCTTTGGGCTCGCCCTTCTCCGTCTTGTAGAGATCAAAATCATAGGCCCGCAACTTGGCACCCATTGCAATCTGTGAGCATGCGTCGGCTGGCATGTCCGAGCCGTTGGCTTCCAGAGCGACCGAGGCGAGCTTGGCATTGCCAAGAGACCCCATCACACAGCCGCCAAGGCGGACATAATCTTTCTCGGCCAGATCATCATCGCCAAGGCCAATCACAATGATCCGATCCAGATCGAGGTTCGCAGGCGCAAGGATCGACAGTGATTTGGCAAGATCACCCTTGAAGTCGGCCGCCTTGATGGCACGGTCAATCGCGCCAGAGCTGGCATCATTGAGCGCGCCTGCTACACCGCTCAGTTCAAGTGACTTGTCAACGAACACAACCGCAGTGCCGGTATCTGGAGTTGCAAGGGTTTTAAAGGAAATCTCGGGAAGTTTAGCCATGAATTCTTTGTCTTTCTGATTGGATTGGCCGGTGTGAAACAATGGGAGGATCGGTTCGACCACCGGTGAAATGCGTCACTCTCAATGTGTAGCTTTGTTCCGCCAAGTTCAAGTCGAACGACAAACTCGCCATCAACTCTTGTGAGATGAGAGCAAGCAAGCTATATCCGGCTGCAGGTTCGTGTCCCAATTGGCCGACGCGACATCACGAATTCATCACAATGTTCGGTTAGCCAGAGATCGAGCACATCTTTTCCGGCCGTCAGACAATGAAACTGATTGAACGTTATATCTTTTCCCGGGCTCTCACGGCCTTCCTGATGACGGTAACGGCACTGACCGCAATCGTCTGGCTGACTCAGGCCTTAAGGGACATGGACCTTGTCACGGCCAAGGGACAGACTCTTCTCATCTTTTTCTCCATGACGTCGCTGGTGCTTCCCACTCTGGTTATGGTCATCGCACCCTTTGCGGTGTTGATCGCTGTGGCCCATACCCTTAACAGTCTCAACGCGGACAGCGAACTTGTTGTTATCAACGCGACAAGCGCGCCGCCATGGGTCGTGGTCAAACCGATCCTCGTGCTGGGACTGGTGTCAACACTTATGGGTGCCACTCTGTCGCTTTATGCCGCACCCACAGCGCTCGGATCCCTGCGCGGTTTCATCACGCAAGTTCGCGCGGATCTGGTCGCCAATATCGTCAAGGAAGGCATCTTCACCGAGATCGAGCAAGGCATGACCTTCCACATCCAGAAACGCGAGCCCAACGGCATCATGCGAGGCCTGTTTCTTTCAGACGAGCGCGATCCTCAAAAGCAGATCGTCTATTCCTCCGAATTTGCCCAGATCGTTGAAACCACCGAAGGCACCTTCCTGAAAATGGATAGGGGCACCATCCAACAGCAGCGCCCGCGTTCAGAGGGTAAACAGGATGGGGATCAAACGGGAGAAGTGGGCAGCCCAGACTTTTCGTCGGTCAACATCATCAATTTCGACACCTACGCCATCGACCTGACCAAGTTCACCGGCGTTGACGAGAACCGCCCCAGCTTTTTCAAGCCACGAGAGCGCCCGACCTGGTATCTGATGTACCCCGACACCAGCGATCCCTATTATGAATCCCAGATCGACGGCTCTCGGGCAGAGCTCCATGATCGGTTCACCAATCCGCTCTATAATCTGGTGTTTGCAACGGTGGTTTGTGCCTTCCTTGCGCAGGTGCGCACAACGCGCGAGCGTCGCGGTCATGCCATCATCGTTGCAATACTTATTGCTGCGGGCATCCGGCTTGCTGGATTTGCGGCCACCAGCACAGCAATCCAGACCCCCTACGCCGTGCCGTTCATGTATGCGCTTCCCATCTCGACCAGCATCATCGCGCTTTGGATCGCCCTGACCGGCAAACGAATGACATTTATTGACAATTTGATTCGCTGGATGGAGTTGTTAAACGACCGCATTTTGAATATACTAAACAAACTGCGACGCAAGCAAGAATCACCGAGCGTCGTTTAGGGCGATAAAGGCTCGTTTTGGCCGTTCCTACTCCCTACGCTAGAATAGAAAAAGGTTATAATAACCAGCGTCGCGACAGCCCTTCTGGCTCAGCGAAAACGCACTGAAGAGCCCGACATATGTTGCCAAGTATCATCTCCCGCTACATTGCCGGGCGTTTTCTATTCACCATCCTGACGATTTTTCTTTGCTGTTTTCTGCTTGTGCTTCTCATCGACTTTGTCGAGCTCATTCGCCGTGGCGGCAACAAGGAACAGGCCGACACGCTGAGCCTATTCCTCATGTCCCTCTACAGAGTCCCCGAGCTGACTGAGCGCATCCTGCCGTTTGCCACCCTTTTTGGCTCGATTGCCGCTTTTCTCAATCTCTCGCGCCGCCTCGAACTTGTGATCGTGCGCGCGGCGGGCATGTCAGCATGGCAGTTTCTCACACCAGCCCTGTTTGTTGCCGCTGCTCTGGGGATCTTTGCCTTTGCCGTCTACAATCCCGCATCGGCCTTTCTCAAGGACAAGTCTCTGGAAATTGATGCGCGCATATTCGGTGCCAGCTTCTCCAGCAGTGGTCAAACCGCAAGTCAGGGCTGGGTGAGACAGAAGGGCGAGGACGGCGATTCGATCCTCAAGGCCCTCACCAGCTATGACAATGGACGCAAACTGGGCGGCGTTACGGTTTTTTCCTACGACCAGTTGGGAAACTTCGTTGAGCGAATCGACGGCAAAGCTGCTGAGCTTGAAGAAGGCTACTGGCGTCTATCCGACGTACTCGTTACATCGGCCAAGTCGGCACCGCGTCATTTTGAGACATATCTGGTCAGTACGCATTTGACCCCGCAGGAAGCCAGCGAGACGATCGCCAACCCAGAATCTGTGCCCTTTTGGCAACTGCCCCACATTATTGATCAGGCTGCCCGCTCAGGACTGCCAGCTTACAAATATCGCCTCCAATATCAAACCCTTCTGGCGCGTCCATTGCTGTTGGCTGCCATGGTACTGATTGCCGCAACCGTCTCTTTGAAAGTTTTTCGGTTTGGAAATGTGGGTAAAATGATTCTTAGTGGTGTTCTGGCAGGCTTCGTGCTTTATGTTGTCACCGAACTGGCCAAAGACTTGGGAAATACAGGACTGGTTAACCCAATTCTGTCAGCTTGGCTTCCAGCGATTGTTGCGTCCCTTCTGGGATTCTCGATTTTATTATATCAGGAGGACGGATAAAGTATGCGCGGTACCGTCCAAAACACGAATCGACCCAACTCGATAACGCGGCGGAATTCTTTGGTCCGGCTGCGCGCGTTTCTGCTTGGCTCCTCGCTTCTTCTCCCCCTTCTGCCCGCTGCCCTTTACCCCGCACAAGCACAGTCGCTCACCTCGTCTTTCGGCCTCGCAAAGCCGGACGAACAGACCCGCATGCTCGTCGAGGCCGATCAGATGGTCTATGACTATGATCGTGAGCGGGTATCGGCTGTCGGCAATGTTCAGATCTACTACGGCGAATATGCGCTGCAGGCAGACAAGGTCGCATACGATCAGGGCTCGGCTCGGCTTGTGGCCGAAGGCAACGTTCGCATCACCGAGCCGGACGGCAATATCGTCACGGCCAACTACGTGGACATAACCGACGATTTCCGCACCGGGTTCGTGCGTTCCTTGCGGGTTCAGACACCGGAACGAGCACGCTTTGCTGCAGATCGGGCCGAACGTCAGGACGATGACATCACGGTCTTCGATAAAGGCGTCTACACGACCTGCGAACCGTGCCGCGAAAATCCCAAGAAATCACCACTCTGGCAAATCAAGGCGTCACGCATCATCTACAACGCCAAGGACAAGATGGTCTATTACAAGGCCGCAAAATTCGAGTTCCTCGGTGTTCCGCTGCTCTATACACCCTATTTTGCCCATCCGGACCCCTCGCGCAAGCGCGCCTCGGGATTCCTGACACCCAAAGTCGGGTTTGATGAAAGCCTTGGGTATTATGCCAGCACGCCCTATTTCTGGGCGCTGTCTGACAGCTATGATCTGACGCTGGCGCCGACCTATTACTCGCAACAGGGCTTTCTGAGCACGGCCATTTGGCGCCAGCATATGGGCACCGGTGTCTACAAGATCCGCGGATCGGGCATTTTCCAGAACGATCCCGATGCCTTCGCCGGCACCAGCGGCGAACAGGATTTCCGCGGCGCCATCGACAGCACCGGCGAATTCAACCTGTCGAAAAAATGGAAGTTCGGTTGGGATGTCTCGGTTCTGTCCGATAAGCGCTTCCTGCGCGACTATGAGCTGATTGAAGACAGCGAAGACAAGCGCTCAACCATTTATCTGACCGGCCAGGGTGAGCGCAATTATTTCGATGCGCGGGCGAATTACTACAACATCATGACCGACAACCTCAGCCAATCAGAACAGGCTGTCATTCATCCGTCCGTGGACTACAGCGCCTATTCCAAGCAGCCGCTCCTTGGCGGTGAGGGTCGGTTGCAGGTCAACTCAACCAGCCTGACACGCGATTCCAGAAGTCAGGACACTGTCGGCGGCGTTACCCGCACCGATGGCGTCATGGGTACCTACATGCGCACCAGTGTCGAGGCCAGTTGGAAACGCCGGTTTGTCGCCCCGGGTGGCCAACTCATCACCCCATTCAGTTCCTTGCGCGGCGATGTCTACTGGATGCCAAGCAAGTCCGGTGCACCGGCCGCTTTGGTTGACGAAGACACCGCATTCCGCGGCATGCCAACCATCGGGATTGATTACCGCCTGCCCATTCTGGCAACCGCTGGCAACACATCGCATATCATCGAACCGATCGGCCAGGTTATCCTGCGTCCCAACGAAACACGCATTGGCGAGTTGCCCAACGACGATGCCCAAAGCCTGATCTTCGATGACAGCATCCTGTTCGATCCCAACAAGTTCTCCGGCTATGATCGCATCGAGGGTGGCTCCCGTGCGAACGTCGGTTTCCAGTATCGCATGCAGATGGCCAACGGCTGGTCCGTCAATGCCCTCGCCGGGCGGTCGTTCCAGCTGAGTGGCGTCAATTCCTTCTCTCAGAACGATCTGACCAGCACGGGCCTCGACAGCGGCCTCGACAAGAAAGTCTCCGATTATGTGGCCCGCGTCGGGATCAACTCGAACGATAAAATTTCGGCCCTTGCGCGTGGCCGGTTCGATGCCAAAACCGCAAAGCTCAAATATGGTGAAGTGGCGGCAAGCGGCACCTATAAGCGCTATTCCGGCTCACTTGGCTATACCTACGCGGACAAGCGCCCCTCGGCAGGCATCAACGAGATCCGGCAGGAAATCACATCGACCGCTGCGATGAAGTTCGACGAATACTGGCAGGTTTCCGGTGCCACTCGGTTTGACATAGAGAATAATGCCTTCGTCAGCAGCGCGGTCGCACTGAAATATGATGATGAGTGTTTCGCGATCAGCCTGAGCTACTCCAACACACGTGACAGATACACCGATCTAACAACCGACCAGACTGTCAGACTGCAATTTGACTTCAAGTCGCTTGGTGGCGGTGAAATCAATCAGTCCCTCGTCAATGACTAAAACTGTCTTTTGGTCTTCTCTTTGCCCCATTTTACCGGTAGTTGAGTAAAAAGCCGTGTGTTTTAGCACATCGGAAACAAACGAGATGTGAGACGACACAGAATGCCCGTCGCGACACACGCAACAAACGAATGATGACGAGCCGATTTATGTTCAACGACACCATGCCAAAGAAGACTGTGATTTTTCTGCTAACCGCAGCCATTCTGATAACCGCAGGGATGGTCACCAGGTCCTATGCAAGCCGCATTGTCGCGGTGGTCAACCGCGCGGCCATAACGGATCTGGACGTTACGCAGCGCCAGAAGCTCGAACGCATCCTTTCTGGCGGCAGACAGCGTATGGGCAAGGGCTCGGCCCTCAACACGGTCATCGATGACAAACTCAAGCTGTTTGAGGCACGGGACCGCAATGCAACCGCATCCGACCGGGAAATTGACGCCGCCCTCGACAACATGGCAAAAAGCGCCAAAATCAGCCGATCGCGTTTGATCAATGTGTTTCGCTCAGGCGGTGTCAGTGAGAGCACGCTCAGGGAGTGGCTGAAAACACAGATCTCCTGGCGAACCCTCATCCGGGCCCGCTACAACGCACAGATTCGCGTTGAGGAGGCCGAGATCGCAAACGCATTGAGCGAAATGAACGAAGATAAAGATAAAGTCGAGAACGCGGTACAGTTCGACATCACCAGCGTCACGTTCGTTACCCGTAAGAAGGCTAACAATTCCGAGCAGCGTCGACGTCTCTCTGATGCCAAGCGTTTCCGCACGATCTTCAAGAGCTGCGCAACAGGTCTTGACGCCGCACGTCGGTTGACGGACGTCGCAGTAGTCCGGCTGGGCCGCCGCGATTCGACCGATCTCAACCCCGAAATGGCAAAAAGATTGTTCGACACCCCACTCAACAGTTTGACACCCCCGACGAAAATCGATAACGGGTATGAGATGCTGGCTGTCTGCGGCAAAAAGGATCTGGGGAAACGTGCAGCTATGCGCAGTGAAGTCGAGTCTGAGCTCAAGAATGAGCGCGGCGCGGCCCTGACTCGGAAATACCTTCAGGAACTGCGCTCACGTGCGATCGTTGAAAAGCGCTGACAGCCATCGTTGGCACACACGAATAATTTTCCATAGACGCAGCACAAGCGCGTTGGTGGCGTGTGGTTCCATGCCCCGACATGGACACGGGCTGCCTTAAAAGATTTGAGCTGGATATAATCATGCCTTCAAAATACGACATACTTGCGCTCTCAATGGGCGAACCAGCCGGTATCGGACCGGAGATCGCTCTTAAAGCTTGGATCGACCGAGAGCGCGAGGGCATCGCGCCCTTCGTGGTTTTTGGCGATCCGGATCTGCTGATCAGCCGCGCCCGCATGTTTGGACTGCAGGTGCCGGTAAAAACCTGCACCTTGGAAGAGGCTTTCGACGCCTTCAATCTTTACCTGCCGGTCATCCCGCTTGAAAACAAGATGAATGACGCCCCCGGAGAAATCGAAGTTGCCAATGCCCCGGCTGTGATCGAAGCCATCGAAAAGGCAACCGCCGCAGTCCTCGAAGGAAAAGCCAAAGCGGTCGTGACCTGCCCGATTCAAAAAAGCAGCCTCTATGAAGCTGGCTTCTCATTCCCGGGCCACACCGAATTCCTCGGCGCCCTTGCAGAAGCCGCCACAGGCGAGCCGGCCAATCCGGTCATGATGCTTGCCGGTCCATTGCTCCGCACGGTTCCGGTTACGGCGCACCTACCCATCAGCAAGGTGCCAGAAGCCTTGACGGCTGAACGGCTTGAACTGGTCGCAACCATCACCGCCCACGATCTGGAAACCCGGTTTGGCATCACTCGGCCACGCCTCGCCGTGGCGGGCCTCAACCCGCACGCCGGTGAAGCAGGCGCGATGGGTACGGAAGATGCGGAAATCATCGCCCCGACCATTGAAAAGCTCAAAGCCAAGGGCCTTTCGGTCACCGGCCCTCATTCCGGCGACACACTGTTTCATGCCAAGGCGCGCGAAAACTATGATGCCGCCATCGCGATGTATCATGATCAGGCACTCATTCCGGTGAAAACCATTTCCTTCGATGAAACGGTCAACGTGACGCTCGGCCTGCCGTTCATTCGCACCTCGCCCGATCACGGCACCGCGATTGACATTGCCGACAAGGGTGTCGCTAGCCCGGCAAGCCTGATCGCCGCACTCAATCTGGCTGGTTCGCTCAAATCCTGATCGAGCCTATGCTCTGCCGCAACAAACTGGCAATCGGGATACAAAGACAAAGACAAGGCGCGCAACCGTCATGGCACAAATTGATTCTCTCCCGCCGTTGCGGGACGTCATTGAACAGCATGACCTGCGCGCCAAGAAAAGTCTTGGTCAGAACTTTCTTCTCGACCTCAATCTCACCTGCCGCATCGCGCGTGCGGCAGGCACCCTTGAGACCCACACGGTCATCGAGGTGGGGCCCGGTCCCGGCGGCCTGACCCGTGCCCTGCTCCATGAAGGTGCCAAAAAGGTCATCGCCATCGAGATGGACCGACGTGCCCTTGGAGCCCTCAACGAAATCGCTCATCACTATCCCGGACGGCTCGAGATCATCGAAGGCGACGCCCTCAAGGTGGACATCAAAAGTCTGGTTCCGGAAGGGCCGGTTCGAATCGTTGCCAACCTGCCCTACAATGTCGGCACCCAGCTGTTGCTGGGCTGGCTCGAACAGGATCCATGGCCGCCCTTCTATGACAGCCTCACCTTGATGTTTCAGAAGGAAGTGGCCGAGCGCATCATCGCGACACAAGAGGACAAGGCCTATGGCCGTCTTGGCGTGATCGCCGGATGGCGCTGTGACGCAATCAAGATGTTCGACGTCTCGCGTGAGGCCTTCAGCCCGCCTCCCAAGGTGACATCATCAATCGTTCACCTGACACCGAGACAGGCTCCCCTGCCCTGCACGTTGAAATATCTCGAACAGGTCACGGCTGCCGCCTTCGGGCAACGCCGCAAGATGCTGCGCCAAAGCCTCAAGAGCCTTGGCAGTGATCATCTGTCCCTGATTGAGGCAGCCGGGCTAGAGCCAACGCAACGCGCGGAAACTGTCCCGGTCGAAGGGTTTGTGGACATGGCCAATGCGCTGGAGCGCCTCAGAAGCGCCTGAGGCACTCACGCCGCACCCTGACCGGTCACAACAAACCCAGAACAGAAGCCAAGGAAAGCCTCAGGCCTAGCTCAGCATCGTTTCCACGAACGACCGCGCACCGATCACGCGCTCACGCTTGTGCCGCTCGGCTTCGACAATCGCTTTAACGGCAGCGAAGGCCCTTTCCAGATCGTCATTGACGATCACATAGTCATATTCGTCCCAATGACTGATCTCGACGCGCGCATTCTGCAACCGGCGCTCAATGACCTCATCCGCATCTTCGGCGCGGCGGATCAGGCGGCTTTTGAGTTCCACCATCGACGGAGGCAGGATGAATATCGAGACCACATCCTTGCGCGCCGCCTTCTTGAGCTGCAGCGTTCCCTGCCAGTCAATATCGAACAGAACATCGCGCCCCTGAGAAAGGGCCTCCTCGACCGGATCACGCGGCGTGCCATAGAAATTGGCATGCACTTCGGCCCATTCCAGAAGATCCCCGCGGTCACGCATGGCATGAAACTGGCGCTCTGAGAGAAAATGATAATGCACACCATCAATCTCACTGCCCCGCTTCGCCCGTGTCGTCGCGGAAACGGACAGTTCGAGATTGCGTTCGCTGTCAAGCAGATGCCGCGCTATGGTTGACTTGCCCGCACCGGACGGGGACGACAGCACCAGCATCAACCCCCGGCGGATCATCTTCGGTTCGCTCATCAGTGACTACTCCACATTCTGGATCTGCTCGCGCAGCTGTTCGATGGTCGTCTTGAGTTCAAGCCCAATGGCCGTGAGGCTCGTGTCATTGGACTTGGAGCACAGTGTGTTGGCTTCGCGGTTGAATTCCTGCGCCAGGAAATCAAGCTTGCGTCCGACAGGACGCTCCTCCCTGAGAAGGGATCGAACGGCTTCACAGTGGGCATAGAGCCGATCAAGCTCCTCGCGGATATCCGCCTTGCCCGCCATCAAAACGGCTTCCTGATACAGCCTGTCTTCATCAAGCCCCTTGTCGGCCTCGATGATCCGCGCGATCTGCAATCGAAGCTTTTCGCGTATGGCCTCGGCTGACCGGGCGGGACAGTCTTCCGCCGCCTTGGTCAAAGCTTCAAGTTCCTCCACCCGCTGCACCAAAATCTGCTCGAGCGCCGCCCCTTCCGACTGCCGCATTTCCTCCACATCGGCAATCGCAGCCTTGAAGCTTTCAAGCAGCGCAGCATTGAGGGCCGTCTTGGTCTCCTCGGACTGGTCATCCTCAACCGGCTCCAGCACACCCTTGATGGCCAGCAAACCGTCAAGACTGGGCTTGCGGACTTCGATGCGGTCTTCAATCTTTTTCATGGTTTCAAGAACAGCATCAAGCACCTGCTCATTCACCTTCAAGCTCGACGTGCTCGTCTCCTGTTGGATATTGAGGCTAATAAAGCAAGATCCCCGATTGAGTCGCTCGCCCAAAAGCTGGCGCAAGGGGCGGTCCAGATCGTCGAAGCCCGATGGAAGACGCAATCTCAGGTCAAGTCCCTTGCCGTTGACCGTCTTGATCTCCCAGATCCATCGACAGGTCTGAAAACTGCCGCTGACCCGGGTAAAACCGGTCATGCTCACTAACGCCATGTGCTGCTATCCTCGCCATACATGCAGACGGGGTCTCCCCCGCCAACCAGAATCGGGATCTACCATCGAAAACACCTGATCCCCTGTCAAGGACAGTGCCTCGTCTGGTTCTTCAAGTCCTTGCAAAAGATCAAAATATCAACAACTTGCGGAAATACATCCCGTTTATGGCCGCATAAGAAGCCCTGACAAAGAAAGGCCACCGCACGCGCGATGGCCTTTGCCTTGATGCCTTTGTAAACCTCTTGAAGGGCAGACCGATCATTCACTCTGCTTCTTGAGGCCTTCGATCCGCTGCTTCTCGATCGCGCGCCAGCGCTTGACGTTGATATTGTGCTGCTTGAGCGTTTCCGAGAAGACATGCCCTCCCGTTCCATCCGCAACGAAGAACAATTCGTTGGTTCGGCTGGGGTTGGCGACCGCTTCCAGAGCAGCACGCCCCGGGTTGGCAATCGGTCCGGGCGGCAATCCGTCGATCTGATACGTGTTGTAGGGTGTCGGCTTATCGAGATCAGAGCGGAAGATCGGACGCCCCGAGGGCTTGCCCTTGCCGCCAAAGATGCCATAGACCACCGTTGGGTCGGTCTGCAGACGCATTCCCTGATTGAGCCGGTTGACGAACACCCCGGCAACGCGGGTCCGTTCGGCAGCCATGCCGGTTTCCTTCTCGACAATCGACGCCAGCGTGACAAATTCCCGTTTGTCTTTGAGCGGTAAATCAGGAGCACGACGTGCCCAGATCTCATCAACGGCTCGCGTGTGAGAGGACTTCATGCGCTTGAGCATTTCGGCACGCGTCGTACCACGCGAGAATTTGTAGGTCTCCGGCAGGACCACACCCTCTTCGGGCACGTCCTTGATCTCGCCAAGAAGCACATCATTGGTTTTGAGTACCTCAACAACCTGATACGAAGTATAGCCTTCTGGAATCGTCAAGGAATGCAGGATCGACTTGCCGGATGTGAGAATGCTCATCACTTGATGCATCGAGATGCCCGGACTGAAGAGATATTCCCCGGCCTTCAGAGCACCTTCCTGCTGATAGAGCTGGACGCCGTATCTGAAAATCGTCTGATTGCTGATGACATTCTGTCGCTCAAGGATACCCGCGATGGTCGCAAGGCCAGTACCACGACTGACAAGGATAGTCTTCTCCTTGCGCAACGGCCCCGGCTCCAGAAAGGTCTGCTTGCCGTAATAGACCAAACCGCCAGCGGCGATCACCGCAAGGATGAGCACTGTCAGAATGAAGTTCATGAAGACCACGACCGGGTGGCGCACAGCCTTGGACCGATTGGGCGGCGGCGGCGGCGTATCAGGCTCGATCGCCTGTCTGGCCCCCTTGGGAGACTTGATGGCAGCACTGTCAGCCATCGGCGGCGGAACGGGCGCGCCAGTCCCCCGCACATCCGCGTCAGCGGATTGTGGCGTGGTTTCTTCAGCGGTAGCCTTGTCAGTCTCATCACCGCTCGTTGTGACGACCCCAGAGTCTACCTTCGCATCTGATTGCGCATCAGACGCCGGAGCATTGTCGGCGTCTTCGACACTGTCATCAGCCGCGCTAGCCTTGTGATCCTCTGCCTTGTCATCATCGCGCGACGCGGCAGGATCAACATCATCCGAGACAGTGCTCTCCCCGGTTTCCTCACCGGCAGAGGCGTCGGCTGAGGTTTCCTCGCCAGCAGCATCCGTGGCTTCCTCTTCGGGCTTCTTCGGCGCCTTGTCCTTGTCGTCGGTTTCTTCAACCATCTCGGCCTCAAATCTGTCTGGTTTGACCGGCGTTCGCCTTCCGGGCGCTTCACCACTTCCTTTACCGAATGTCTCCCGCGCGAGCAGAAGACGATCATCCGGCGCGCTCGATAACCGAGCGCAGAAACGGCAAAAAGCCCTCGATAGAACTATTCTTGAGCCTGCAAGGCTCTACGGGTCATTCATGGCAAAAAAGAGACGATATCCACACCATCTCAGACGGGTACCCACGCCTCAAATTCATTCAAACGCACGAAACACCAGCGACGCATTGGTCCCGCCAAAGCCGAAGGAGTTGGACAAAACAACCTTGATGTCCATTTTCTTTGGTTTGTAGGGCACAAGATCGATTTTTGTATCGATGGACGGGTTGTCAAGGTTCAGCGTCGGCGGAGCAACCTGATCGCGAATGGCGAGCAAGGAGAAGATCGCTTCGACCGACCCCGCAGCCCCGAGCAGGTGCCCGATGGCTGACTTGGTCGAGGACATCGTCAGACCATCAGCCGCATCGCCAACCAGACGTTCAATGGCATGCAGTTCAATCTCGTCACCGAGCGGAGTGGACGTGCCGTGAGCATTGATATAGTCGATCTCATCCGGAGCCACATTGGCGCGCTTGAGGGCGGACGTCATGCACCGGAAGGCACCATCACCATCTTCGGCCGGAGCCGTGATATGGTGTGCATCACCCGAAAGGCCATAGCCGCTCACTTCAGCGTAGATCTTGGCGCCGCGCGCCACGGCATGCTCATATTCCTCGAGCACGACCACACCGGCCCCTTCGCCCATGACGAAGCCGTCGCGATCCTTGTCATACGGACGCGAAGCCTTTTCCGGTTCATCGTTGAAGTGGGTCGACAAGGCACGGCAGGCATTGAAACCGGCCAAAGAAAGACGTCCAACCGGAGACTCGGTGCCACCAGCAACCATCACGTCAGCATCGCCAAGAGCGATGAGACGAGCAGCATCGCCGATCGCATGGGCACCGGTGGAACAGGCGGTGACAACCGCGTGGTTCGGCCCTTTGAGACCATGACGGATGGACACATAACCCGATGCCAGATTGATGAGACGTCCAGGAATGAAGAACGGGCTGATGCGCCGCGGACCTTTTTCGGCAAGATCGTAGGCGGCCTTCTCGATGCCAAGCAGCCCGCCGATGCCGGACCCAATCATAACGCCGGATGCAATCTGGTCTTCATAACTCTCGGGCTTCCAGCCAGCATCTGCAATCGCTTCATCAGCAGCTGCGATTGCATAGAGGATGAAGGGATCAACCTTGCGCTGTTCTTTAACTGGGAGCGTATCGTCAGGATTGAAGGTGCCATCGGAACCATCACCGAAGGGCAGTTGGCAGGCGATCTGGCAGGCAAGGTCATCGATCTCGAAGCCACTCGCTTTCGATGCACCGCTTTTTCCTGCCAGAATATTGGACCATGTCGTTTCGACCCCGTTACCCAACGGACTGACCATACCCATGCCGGTCACGACAACTCGTCTCATCCTTAGTCTCCGATCATTCCTGTAATTTTGTAGTCCTGCCTCTACCTGAGTTCACTCGGGGGGCAAGTGAGATATGACAACTTTATTACCGCAAATTTCGGGAGAAGTAAGCCCTATTCGTCACTTATTCATGCTCTGGCTAGTCCGATTGACCATTCGACCTGTGAAGAAAAGCCCGAAACAAAAAAATCCGAAAGGAGTTACACTCCTTCCGGATCCATTCGATCAACACGGCGTGAGAATCACACCCTGTCAAAAATAATTAGCCTGCAGCTTTCTTCAGGAAGGAGACAGCATCACCAACGGTCTGGATGGTCTCTGCAGCATCGTCTGGAATTTCGGTACCGAATTCTTCTTCGAAAGCCATAACCAGTTCAACGGTATCAAGGCTGTCTGCGCCCAGGTCGTCAATGAAGCTTGCAGAATCGGTGACCTTTTCAGCGTCTACGCCGAGATGTTCGATCACGATTTTCTTTACGCGTTCAGCGATATCGCTCATGTTCTTTCCTCAAAGTTACTATTCGATCAAGTTTGGAAAAACAGCTTGTTTTGGCCAATCGCCGCACAAATCAATTTCCCGAGTTCGTACATTGCCAATTGGCCCACCAGATCCACCATCAGATCTTCAACCGGGCACCTGGCTGTTAAACCGCTTCCAAATCAGCCCAAAAGCTGGCTTTCACCGGAATTCGCGCGGTTCGTATCATACTTTGTCGCGCTTGAGAAGATCAGGAATTGCCCACAAAAGCAATTGTCTTTAACTTCGCAAGGCTTTTCCAGTCCAAAAAACCAGCGACGACGATCAGATCATCGCCATACCGCCGTTGACATGCAACGTCTGGCCGGTGACGTAGGCAGCCTCGTTGCTGGCAAGGTAGACAGCCGCAGCTGCGATTTCTTCCGGCGTCCCCATGCGCGATGCAGGAATGGAACCATTGATGGCTTCCTGCTGCTTTTCATTGAGCTTCTCGGTCATCGCTGTGCGGATGAAGCCCGGTGCAATGCAGTTGGCCGTGATGCCGCGTGCCGCCACTTCCTGAGCCAGCGACTTGGTCATGCCGATCATGCCAGCCTTGGCCGCAGCATAGTTACCCTGCCCCGGATTGCCCGTCACACCAACGATCGAGGTGATCCCGATGATACGGCCAAAGCGGCGCTTCATCATGCCCCTGAGAGCCGCACGTGACAAACGCATCGCGGACGTCAGATTGACATTGAGCACCTGCTCCCAGTCTTCGTCCTTCATGCGCATGAACAGGCCATCGCGCGTGATGCCAGCATTGTTGACCAGAATGTCGAGCTGCCCCATGGCACCCTCGGCATCCGAGACCAGACCGGCAACGGACTCCGGATCTGACAGATTGGCCGGTGTCACGAACAGGCGTTCTCCACCCAGTTTCTCAGCCAACGCCTCGAGCACCTCGACGCGCGTCCCGGACAGCGCGACCGTTGCACCCTGCTGGTGCAAAGCGGTGGCAATGGCTTCGCCAATCCCTCCACTTGCTCCGGTAACCAGGGCACACTTTCCGCTCAAATCAAACATGATGACTCCCAAGTCTTTTCTGTCTTGTTTCTTCTGTCTTGCCAATGGAGCAAAGGGCCTTGAGCCCCACCTGGCGAGGCTGGCTGCCGCAAGGTATCAGACCAAAGGCGGCAGCAAGCTGTCATTCTTCAATATAGGCTTGTTTCGGACTTTACCAAAGATTCAGGCAAGCTTGGCCATTGCGGCTTCGATGTCGCCCGGTTCGCCAACCTTGACGGTGCCGATGCCTTTGACGATTCGGCGCGCCAGACCGGTCAGAACCTTGCCGGTGCCGACTTCGAACAGGCAATCAACCCCGTTGTTGGCCAGCCAGGATATGGATTCGGACCAGCGTACCATGCCCGTGACCTGTTCAACCAGATGCTTGCGAATGGCTTCAGGGTCGGTGATCGGGCTCGCCAGAACGTTGGCCACGAGCGGCACGCTCGGTGCATAAATGCTCACTTTTGCCAAAGCATCGGCCATGACATCAGCCGCAGGCGCCATCAGGGCACAATGGAATGGAGCACTGACCGGCAGAAGAACTGCCTTCATCGCGCCTTTTTCCTTGGCCAGATCAGCGGCCTTCTCAACCGCGCCCTTGGCCCCGGAGATCACTACCTGCCCGGTCGCATTGTCGTTGGCAACCTGACAGACTTCGCCATCGGCAGCTTCGTCGGCAACCGCCTTAACATCCTCAAGGCTCATGCCCAGAATGGCAGCCATGGCGCCCTTACCGACCGGCACGGCCTTCTGCATGGCTTCGCCGCGCGTGCGCAACAGACGGGCAGTATCGGCAAGGCTGAGCGCGCCAGAGGCGGCAAGCGCAGAATATTCGCCAAGTGAATGCCCGGCAACATAGGCCACCTGGTCTTTGAGTTTGAGGCCCTTTTCTTCCAGCACCCGCATCGCGGCAATGGACGCCGCCATCAAAGCGGGCTGAGCATTGCGTGTGAGGGTCAGGTCTTCCGCCGGGCCATTCCACATGACATCGGAAAGTTTCTCGCCAAGAGCGTCATCGACTTCTTCATAGACTGCCCGTGCAACCACATATTCATCTGCCAGTGCTTTGCCCATGCCAACGGCCTGACTGCCCTGACCGGGAAAAGTAAATGCAATGCTCATTTCGTTTCCAACCTTGTTTTTCTTCTTGCTGTGAAGGGTTCAATTCGCGATATGGGCCTTCACGGCTCGCGTACGATTTGTTAGATCACTTGGCGGCAATGATATCAGAAGTCAAGCCTTGCCAGAACCAATCCGCCGTTTTCCGCCACTTTCCACCCCGTTTGAGGCCTTTTCCCCCAAAGGCCGTAGAAACGGCAACCAGTGCTCCTTTATAGAGGTCTTTGGAAAGCATAAAAGTCGGCAAAAAGGACAGCCTTCAAGTCTCGGTGCGTTCACATCGAATGAACTGCCTGCTATAAGGGCACCAAAATGGCACCTTTCCACCAATGCCTGCGATTTGCCCCAAATTCACCCCGAATTCCCCTTGCACATTGGCAAAAATCGTCTATAAAGCGCCAATCAGCATGGCGAGGCCGAGGGCTGAACGGAAGACTATTGCCTGAATTTCCTGATATCGGAAAAACGCGGCTTGGTAGGAACAACCATTGTTCCGACTTTCGGTGTCCTCGCTCTATAAAGCATGTATTTCTCAAAGAAGCCTTGTCTATCAAAGGCTTTTTGGAGGCTTCGCGCCGGTCGGGCTGATAAGTTGAAACCAACAGACAAGGCAGGAACTATGGCGCTTTACGAGCACGTTTTCCTTGCTCGCCAGGACATTTCTCAGCAGCAGGTTGAGGCACTGGTCGAGCAGTATAAGACCCTGATTTCCGAATATGAAGGCACCGTCGGCAAGGTGGAATTCTGGGGTCTGAAATCCATCGCATACCGCATCAATAAGAACCGCAAGGCTCACTATGTTCTGATGAACATCGACAGCAAGCCCGATGGCATTGCCGAGATGGAACGTCAGATGCGGATCAACGAAGATGTCATGCGCTTCATGACCATCCGCGTTGACGAGCACGAAGAAGAGCAGTCCGCGATGATGCAGAAGCGCGACCGTGATGACCGCCGTGGCGGTGATCGTGGTGGACGCGGTGATCGTGGTGGCCCTCGTGGGGACCGTGGCGATCGCGGTGACCGAGGCGATCGTGGCGATCGTCGTCCGCGTCGTGAAAACACCGAAGAAACAGCAGCTGAGTAAGAGGAGCAAGAAATATGTCTGGAGCACGTCGTCCTTTCTTCCGCCGTCGCAAAACTTGCCCATTCTCCGGCGATAATGCACCGAAAATCGATTACAAAGACATCCGTCTTCTGCAGCGCTACGTTTCCGAGCGCGGCAAAATCGTACCAAGCCGTATCACGGCAGTCTCTGCCAAGAAACAGCGCGAACTGGCCCGTGCCATCAAACGCGCTCGCTTCCTCGGCCTTCTGCCTTATGTCATCAGCTAATCGCTGACTGACCTTGAAATCCCGGGATGGGCGGCTTTCCGCCCTTCCCGACGCTCCCCAAACGGAGCACCCAATAAAGACAGACAATCGACCGTTGGGACAGGCATTGCGACCTGACTCTAACCGCCAGCAAAGACCCTAAGGGGCAAGCGGGACAGCCAAGCGAATGAACCATTTTCTGATCATAGGCATCATCGCCGGTCTTTGTACCGCGCTGCTCAACCTGTCCGGTTATGCCGGAGGGGTGGTTGGTCTTGGCTTCATACTGGTGCTGATCTCCCCCCTTCCCCTGATGATTGCGTCCCTTGGATGGGGCACCTTTGCCGGACTGGTCGCTGTTATCACGTCGGGCCTCGTACTTGCCATCGTCATCGGCCCACTCGCAGGTCTGCTGTTTGCCGTCCTGAACTCGCTGCCCGCCTGGTGGGTCACGCACCTCATCGGCCTCAGCCGGGCGATGAAGACCGAAGAGGGCGAAGACGATGTCCAGTGGTATCCGCTCGAGCGCCTGCTGATCTGGATCGCGGTCATCGCGATCCTCGCGTCCATGGCCATGTTCGTGCCATTCGGGTTCAGTCTGGATGCCTACCGGGATACCATCGCCACCCTGATGCAGCAGGTCTACAATGCCCAGCAACAGTCGGCATTAGAAAATTCCGGCGTCAACATTGATGATCTGGTCACTCTCATCAGCCGCCTCGCGCCGACAGCTTCGGCTGTGATGATCGTCATCAGCACAGCAATCAATCTCTATCTGGCCGGCAAGATTGTTGCCAAATCCGGACGGCTCAATCGCCCTTGGCCGGATCTGCATCAACTGACCATGCCGGTAACAAGCGTCTATGTCTTTCTGGTGGCACTCGCCGGATTGCTGCTCTTGTCCGGACTGCCCGGTGTATTTTCCCAGATCGTCGCTTCAAGCCTCGGCTCTGCCTTGATGCTGGTCGGCCTGTCTGTCATGCACTGCCTCTCCCAAAATACCCCGGCCCGAACCGCTCTTCTCTGGACGACCTATATCCTGTTGGTCGTATTCCAGTGGATCGGCATCATTCTGATCATTCTGGGTGTCAGCGAAATTCTCGTGAATGTCCGGTCCCGGTTTTCTACCCCACCTTCTGGTGGTGGCGGACCTCAGGACGGACCCAATCAATCCGGGCCCTAGGGCCTGATCCCGAAATAAGAAACAAGAAACAACAGCCGCCTCGGGCGGCAAATGGAGACCAAAATGGATCTGATTCTTCTTGAACGCATCGCGAAACTCGGCCAGATGGGCGAAATCGTCAGTGTACGTCCCGGTTACGCGCGTAACTTCCTTCTGCCGCAGGGCAAAGCCATCCGCGCATCCGCAGCCAACAAGAAACGCTTTGAAGCAGAGCGCGCTCAGCTGGAAGCCCGCAACCTGGAAGCACGCTCCGAAGCAGAAACTCTCAAGGAACGCATTGGCGCCAAGACCATCACCGTCATTCGTGCGGCCTCCGAAACCGGCCAGCTTTACGGCTCCGTTTCCACCCGCGATCTGGCCGACGCCCTGACTGCAGATGGTGTCTCCTTCTCCCGCAACCAGATTTCTCTGGATCGCCCGATCAAAACTATCGGCATGCACGATGTAACCGTGATTCTGCACCCTGAAGTCGATCTCATCGTGACCGCCAACGTCGCTCGTTCTCAGGACGAAGCCGACCGTCAGTCTGCTGGTGAAGATCTGACCCTGACCGAGCGTGATGCTGGCTTCGAATTCGAAGAGGATCTCGAGCTTGACGAAGAACTGCTCGAGGAAATCGAAGGCGAAGAAGCCTCTGACGACGCAGCCGAAGACGTTGCTGAAGAAGACGCTGCAGAAGAAGAAGAAAAATAAGCGATCTATCGCGTTCAAATCTGCAAGGCTGAGCCAATGCAGAGCCTGAAGCATCAAGGTCCGGAGCTGTTGTTCCGGGCCTTTTCTTTTGCACGACTCGCCCCGGTTATCTGGCCTTTTCCGGGCGAGCGATTCTCTCGCCAAGGACTCGAATACGGCAACAGAGTCCAGCGAAAGAAAAAGAAAAAAACTTTCCGCTGTTGATTGCCGTGAATTGCAATCACTGCGCTTCAATTCCAGTGCATCCTGTGACTATCTTGTTCATCACGTTGAAATGAGGATGAACATGGAAATTGCTGCAAAACGCGATAGCGCGGACTCTGTTGCCGCGCGTCAAGCACCGCACAATCTGGAAGCGGAACAGCAGCTGTTGGGCGCGATTTTGGTCAACAACCAGACCTATGATCGCGTCGAGGCCTTTCTCAAGCCGCACCATTTCTATGATCCCAATTTGCGCGAGATTTTCGAGAAGACGGCCCAGCTCATTCGGGCTGGCAAGATCGCCTCGCCGGTGACGCTGAAAACCTTTTTCCCAGCCGACCACATGGTCGCAGACACCCCCATCGACATCTATCTGCTGCGCCTTGCCTCGCAAGCAACCTCGATCATCAACGCCGAGGATTTCGGCCTCCTGATCATGGATCTTGCGACTCGGCGCAACCTCATCGACATCGGCACCGATGTGGTCAATGTCGCCTTCGATGCACCCATTGACACCCCGCCGCGGGCCCAGATCGAGGATGCAGAAAAGCGTCTGTTCGAACTGGCTGAAACCGGCGGATCAAACGGCGGCTTTGTCTCCTTTGCCGCAGCGGCAACCGAAGCAATTGAAATGGCGGAGGCCGCCTACAAGCGAGACGGCCAACTGTCGGGCATCTCCACCGGCCTTAAGGATCTCGATCAGAAGATGGGTGGCCTGCAGCATTCGGATTTGATCATCCTCGCCGCCCGTCCCGCCATGGGCAAGACCTCTCTGGTCACCAACATCGCCTACAACGTGGCAAGTGCGTATAAGGCCGAGGAACAGCCCGACGGCTCCATGAAGACGATGAACGGCGGCGTCGTTGGCTTCTTCTCGCTCGAAATGAGTGCCGAACAGCTCGCCACCCGTGTCATCGCCGAACAGGCCATGGTGTCGTCGGAAAAGATTCGCCGAGGCAAGGTGGATCAGGAAGAGTTTTCCCGCATCGCCCACAAGGCGCAGGAAATGCAGATCACCCCACTGCACATCGACCAGACCGGTGGCATTTCCATTGCCCAGCTTGCCGCGCGCGCCAGACGGCTGAAGCGCCAGAAGGGCCTCGATCTTTTGATCATTGACTATCTGCAGCTGTTGAGTGGCTCTTCGTCCAAGGCCTCGCAGGGCCGCGTGCAAGAGATCACCGAGATCACCACCGGGCTCAAGGCCCTCGCCAAGGAACTGGCCGTTCCGGTCATCGCCTTGTCTCAGCTTTCCCGTCAGGTCGAGTCCCGCGACGACAAACGACCGCAGCTCGCCGACCTTCGTGAATCCGGCTCCATCGAGCAGGACGCCGACGTTGTGATGTTCATCTATCGCGAGGAATATTATCTCGAACGTCTAGAACCCAAGCCGGGAACCGAGGAGCACTTCACATGGCAGTCCGAAATGGACCGAGCCATGGGCAAGGCCGAAATTCTCATCGCCAAGCAGCGTCACGGCCCGACAGGTGCCGTTCCTGTCGCCTTCCAGCGTGAATTCACCCGCTTCTCCGATCTCGCACGCGAAGACTATCTGCCCGATAATTACGAATAGGCGCGCCTCGTGATGCCACCCTTTTAAAGGGACAGGGCGCATCAACGCCTTGCTGCCTCAATCGCAATATGCTTGCATGGCGCGAACCCGTATCAAGTCCGATTGCGGGTTGGCAATCAGCATCACCCTGCGATCCCGTCTTTAGAGGGCCTAGTCATGAAAATCTTTCAACACGATGCCCCCAACCGATCTAGACAGCACACACAGATCTATGCAGTCTACGAGTTGGCCTATTCTCTGGTGGATTTAGGCGCGGCCCTGCTGTTTATCATTGGCTCGGTGATGTTCTTCTACCATAGCTGGCTAATCCCCGGCACATGGTGTTTTCTGATCGGCTCGGTGCTGTTTGCTGTGAAACCATCCTTGCGCTTTGCCCGAGAAGTGCATTATCTGGTTGTGGGCGACCGAGACGATCTGGCAGACAACACCAGTGACTGAAGCCCCTTTCGCTCATACCAAGCCGTCTCAATAATCGGAAGATGCTCTGGTTTCCTTGATACCCCAAAGGCCTTGTGCTGACCAAAGCGCAAGACAGCTAAAGCTGCCCGAGCCGGAAAGTCGAAATCACATGACGCAGGATCCAATCTCCTCCCGCCTTGCCCCACATGTGAAACATCTGTCTGCTGGTGATGCGGCCATTGCCGGCAGTCTGTTGACCATCGATCTTGGTGCGCTTGAGATCAATTACGCCGATTTGGTCGAAAAGAGCGGCGAGGCCGAATGCTCCGCTGTCATCAAGGCTGACGCCTACGGCACCGGGCTGGAAGAAGCGGCAAAGACCCTGTGGCAAGCCGGATGCCGAACCTTCTTCGTTGCCCATCCTCAGGAAGGCGCCCGTGCCCGCAGCACCCTGCCCGACGCCACCCTTTATGCGCTCAATGGCCTCGTTGGCGATGATACGGACGCCACCATGTCCTACTACCATACGCACCGGGTTCGCCCGGTGCTTGGCTGCTACGAGGAGATCGACCTGTGGTCCCGCTATTGCAGATCAATTGGCGAGGCATTGCCCTGCGGACTGCATTTCGACACCGGGATGAACAGGCTGGGGCTGAGCAAGAAGGCGGCCCACAAATTGTCCGACGCATGGACAACGCAACCGCCCCCCTTCACCCCGACACTCATCATGAGCCATCTGGCCTGCGCCGATGATCCGCACCATCCGCTGAACAGCACGCTGCTTGACCGTTTTCGCGCCATCCGCGCCCTCTTCCCCGACATTCCTGCCTCGCTCGCCAACTCGGCCGGTGTGTTTTTGGGCCCCGACTATCATTTCGACCTGACCCGCCCCGGCATCGCGCTTTATGGCGGTCTGGCGACCAGCAACCGCCCCAATCCCATGCAGACCGTGGTGACCCTGAACAGTCGCGTCCTCTCCACCCGCCACGTCCCTAAGGGACAATCGGTGAGCTACGGCGCGAGTGAAGTCACCAAGCGGGACAGTCGCCTTGCAATCATCAACATGGGATATGCCGACGGCTATCTGCGCACCGGCTCCAGCAGCGACAAGCGCAAGGGCGCGCGCGTCTATATCGAGGGCTATGAGGCCCCGATCATCGGGCGCGTGACCATGGACCTGACGATCATCGACGTCACTGACATACCGGAAGACGCAGTGAAGCGCGGAAGCTGGGTTGAGCTGTTCGGCCCTCACATGCCCATCGACGAAGTGGCTGCAATTGCCGGCACCATCGGCTATGAGCTTCTGACCAGCCTTGGCTTGCGTAGTCTGCGTCGCTATCTATAAAGATAAACCGGTTCCGATTCGATGGCGCAGCATCCCTTGATGCAACGAGCCAGATGCTCAGAAAGCCCCTCCCAATGGCGCGCTCCAAATCCACTTTCGTCTGTCAAACTTGCGGTGCAGTTACCAATCGCTGGGCTGGCCGCTGCGAGGCGTGCGGCGAGTGGAACTCGATCATGGAAGAAAAGGAAGGCGCCGGCATCGGCGGCTCCCCCAAGACCGTCCGCGGCAAGAGCGGCCGAATTGTCGAGCTTGTCTCCCTGTCCGGCCAGGAGCAGCCCGCCCCCCGAATCACAACCAACGTCGCCGAACTGGATCGCGTCACCGGCGGAGGCTTCGTCAAGGGATCGGTTCTCCTGCTGGGCGGAGATCCGGGGATCGGCAAGTCCACCCTGCTCATTCAGGCATCGGCTGCACTGACCAAACGCGGCCACCGCGTGGTGTATATCTCCGGCGAGGAAGCCATCGATCAGGTTCGCCTTCGCGCCGCCCGTCTTGGCCTTGCCAAAGAGACTGTGGAACTTGCGGCCGAGACGAGCGTCGAAGACATTCTGGCCACCCTCACCGCAGGCCCGCCCCCTGAAATGGTGATCATTGATTCGATCCAGACCCTGTGGACCGACAGCGCCGACAGCGCACCGGGAACGGTCACGCAGGTGCGGGCATCCGCACAGGCCATGATCCGATATGCCAAGCAGACCGGCGCAGCGGTGATCCTTGTGGGGCACGTCACGAAGGATGGACAGATTGCCGGGCCACGCGTTGTGGAACATATGGTCGATGGTGTGCTCCAGTTTGAAGGCGACTCCGGCCATCAGTTCCGCATCCTGCGCGCCATCAAGAACCGCTTCGGTCCCACCGACGAAATCGGCGTGTTCGAGATGACAGGCGGCGGCCTCAGTCAGGTTGCCAATCCATCGGCCATGTTTTTGGGCGAACGCAATCTTTCTGCGCCGGGTGCAGCGGTCTTTGCCGGCATGGAAGGCTCCCGCCCGCTTCTGGTGGAAATTCAGGCGCTTGTCGCCCAGTCACCTCTGGGAACACCGCGTCGCGCTGTGGTTGGCTGGGACACAAGCCGCCTATCCATGATCCTTGCTGTCTTGGACGCCCATTGCGGGGTGCGCCTGTCTGGCCATGACGTCTATCTCAATGTCGCAGGCGGCATGAAGATCAGCGAACCGGCAGCAGATCTAGCAGTTGCCGCAGCTTTGGTCTCGTCTCTTGCTGGCGTGGCCTTGCCATCCGAAGCGGTCTATTTCGGCGAGATCAGCCTGTCCGGAGCGATCAGACCAGTCTCCCATGCGCCAACGCGCATCAAGGAATCAGCCAAATTGGGCTTTTCGAGTGCCGTTGTTCCCGAAGGGGTGCTCAAATCCGTCAAAACACCTGAACTCGAACTCTCAGGGCTTGAAGGCCTCACCGATTTGGTTGCACGGATCGCCGTCGGCTCGAACCTCAATCCCACAGACAATCCTGAGGATTGATAACAGGTGCAAAAAACCTTGCTCTTGCCAACTTCGCACCCTATAGAGGGGCAAAGCGGCACTTGCAGTTTTTCGTATGCAGGTGTTAAAGAGCTTTTGCAGTCCAGGCCAGATAACAGGATCGATTTCTGATGCCCATCGAACTCCTAGATGTCATTTTACTTGTCGTCTTGCTGATTTCGGCTTTCCTCGCCATGATTCGCGGCTTCGTGCGTGAAGTCCTTGCGATCGGCGCCTGGGTTGCGGCCGCGTTCGCAACGCTGAAGCTTTTCGACGTGGTTCTGCCGATGGTCACCCCCTACTTGACGCAACCCCTTGTTGCTCAGGCCGCAACGGCTTTGGGGATCTTTCTCATCACACTCATCGTGGTGTCCTTCATCACCATCCAGATTTCCGACTTCGTGCTGGACAGCCGCATTGGCGCCCTTGACCGGACGCTGGGCTTCGTTTTTGGTGCCTTGCGCGGCGCGATCCTGATGGCCGTCGCCCTGATCTTCTTCAACTGGTTCGTTCCAGAGGACAAGCAGCCCAACTGGGTTGCTCAGGCCAAGTCCAAGCCATTTCTCAATGAAATGGGAGACAAGCTGATCAGTCTGTTGCCCGAAGATCCTCAGGAACAGCTGATGGAAAAGATCCGCCAGCAGCGCGAAGGCACGCCTCCGAACGAGGAAGCCAGCTATTCGAACGACGAACGCGATGCCATCGGCGAGATTGCCAGCACCACGGCAAAGCAATAAACGTTGCAATGAATCGCCCTTCTATACATTTGCGTAGCTGACGAAGCCGCATGGGTATGGTAGGAACACTCCATGGAATTGGCGGGTATGTCCCGCCATTCTTCGTTTGTAGATCAGTGCATCCATTTTGCGCTCAAAAGCGCAATTGGTGCTCTCATCAGAAGATCAAATGACACCACGACATCCCTCGGGTTCCCCTATTCGATCGGAGCAGTCGGGTTTTTGAAGGACTTCTCGCCCATGTCTGAACAGAGACAAAACCCCACGTCTCAAGACTTCTCAATGATTGAAGACGACAGCTCGGCCTCCGCTGCGCTCTGCGCGTCGGAATCAGGTTCCTCCTCTGAGCTTCATCAAGACGACGACTGGAACGGCGAAGGAGATACGCTGCACGAGGAATGTGGCGTGTTCGGTATTGTTGGCGCGGATGATGCCGCCGCCCTCACCGCTCTGGGCCTGCATGCGCTGCAGCACCGCGGTCAGGAGGCTGCCGGCATCGCCACATATGATGGCGAGCATTTCCATCTTGAACGCCGTTTTGGCCTCGTGGGTGATAATTTCTCCAATTCGGACGTGCTTGAGCGCCTGCCCGGCAACGTCTCGATCGGTCACAACCGCTACTCGACCGCAGGCGGCGCTGGCCTTCGGAATGTCCAGCCTCTGTTTGCTGAGCTCGAAGGGGGCGGCATCGCCGTTGCCCACAATGGCCAGTTTACCAATGCCATGACCCTGCGCCGCTCGCTGATCAAGCGCGGCGCGATTTTCCAGTCCACATCGGACTCCGAGGTCGTTCTCCAGCTGATTGCCAAGAGCCGCGAATCCGACATCATCGACCGCTTCATCGACGCCATCCGGCAGATGGAAGGCGGCTATGCTCTGGTTGCCCTGACGCGCAAGAAACTGATTGGTGCCCGCGACCCGCTGGGCATCCGTCCGCTTGTGCTTGGTGATTTGAACGGCTCACCCGTGTTTGCCTCAGAGACCTGTGCTCTTGACATGATCGGTGCGAAATTCGTGCGCGAGGTCAAGAACGGCGAAGTCATCGTTTGCACCAAGGAAGACGGCATTCGAAGCTTCCATCCTTTCGCTGAACGCCCCGCACGGCTGGATATCTTTGAATATATCTATTTCTCCCGGCCCGATTCCTTCATCGCCGGTCGCTCCGTCTATGAAGTGCGCAAATCGCTGGGTGCCGAACTGGCCAAGGAATGTCCGCTCGATGTGGACGTGGTCGTGCCCGTGCCCGATTCCGGTGTGCCTGCCGCTCTTGGCTATGCGCAGGAAATCGGCATCCCGTTCGAATTGGGCATCGTCCGCAACCACTATGTGGGACGAACCTTCATCGAGCCGACCCAGCAGATCAGGGCCCTCGGGGTCCGTCTCAAGCACTCCGCCAACCGCTCTCAGGTCGAAGGCAAGCGCATCGTGCTGGTCGACGACAGTCTGGTGCGCGGCACGACTTCATCCAAGATTGTTCAGATGATGCGCGATGCTGGCGCCAAGGAAGTGCATATGCTGCTGGCCAGCCCGCCGATCACCCATTCGGACTTTTATGGCATCGACACGCCCGACCGCAAGAAACTGCTCGCCGCCCAGATGAACTTGGAAAGCATGCGCAAATATATCGGAGCGGATTCTCTGGGCTTTGTCTCGATTGATGGTGTCTATCGCGCCTGCGGCTTTGACCGCCGCAATCCCGATGCCCCCCAGTTCACGGATCATTGCTTTACCGGCGACTATCCGACAGATCTGGTTGATTTCGAGGGCGAAGAAAATCATCGCGCACCGGGCCTTCTCAAGGACTAGGGCCGGTGCCGCGTTGGCACAGACTTGAAGAGATAAGGGAAGGACCCAAGCACATGACCGAACAACGCCTCAAGGATCGTCTGGCCGTCGTCACAGGTGCCTCTCGCGGGATAGGCTGGCACGCGGCCCTTGCTCTGGCGCGCGAAGGCGCACACGTGATCGCCATTGCCAAGACCGTTGGAGCACTGGAAGAACTGGATGACGAGATCCAGAAAATGGGTGGCTCGGCCACCCTCGTTCCGTGTGATCTGATGGACTACGACGCCATTGATCGTCTGGGCGCGGCAATCTTTGAACGCTGGGGCAAGCTCGATATCCTGTTCGGCAATGCCGGTCTTCTTGGCGCGGTCACGCCCATCGGACATCTCGATCCGGTGAAGGATTGGGACAAGGTGCTTGGTGTCAATCTCACCGCCAACTGGCGGCTCATTCGTTCGCTTGACCCGCTGCTGCGTCAGTCAGATGCGGGTCGTGCGCTCTTCATGACCTCCGGTGCCCCCCATAAATGCAAACCTTTCTGGGGCGTCTATTCGGTCTCCAAGGCTGGCCTTGAAGCGCTCGTACGGACCTATGCCGGAGAAACCGAAAAGACCAGCGTTGGCGTGAACTGCTTCAATCCGGGGCCTGTTCGTACAGGCATGCGCGCCAAGGCAATGCCGGGCGAAGATCCGATGACCCTGCCGCATCCCAGCGAACTTGCACCCTATATCCTCGATTGCCTCTTGCCAGAATGCAGCGACAGCGGCCGCATGTATGATTTCCCCTCCAAGAGTTGGAAAGATTACGGCAGCCCGGTAATCGACTAGCCCAAACGCTGTCTCGCGCGACTCGCAAGAGTTGCACCCGCGAGCCAACAGCTGGCATTGAGCCGAAATAATCCCGAATCAATCTCTAAAGAAGCCCCATTAAGAGTCTGTCTTAATGGGGCTTTCAAAATATGTTCCATAACCTATTCGGCGACTTCTAGTTCAGCACCGCGACCGGGCAGGTAACCGGAGCGATCACTCTCGACCGCCTTGCGCAGCCGCTCCTCGGCTTCGCTGGCCTCGCGCTGACGATCCCACATCGAGGCATAAAGTCCCTTCTGTTCCAGAAGTTCGGCGTGACGTCCGCGCTCGCGAATGCCTCCATCCTCAAGCACGATGATTTCATCCGCCCCGATCACCGTCGACAATCGGTGAGCGATCACCACCGTCGTCCGGTTTTGTGACACCTTATCCAGCGCCGTCTGAATTTCCTGTTCGGTATGGCTATCGAGCGCCGACGTTGCCTCGTCGAGAACGAGGATCGGCGGAGCCTTGAGGATGGTCCGGGCAATGGCCACGCGCTGCTTCTCGCCGCCTGACAGCTTCAGCCCCCGCTCCCCAACCTCGGTATCGAACCCGGCGGGAAGGCGCGCGATGAAATCGGACACCTGCGCCATGCGAGCCGCTTCGACAATCTCCTCACGGCTGGCATCAGGACGCCCATAGCCGATGTTGTAGGCGATGGTTTCGTTGAACAGGACCGTGTCCTGCGGAACCATGCCCACATTCTGACGCAGGCTGTGCTGCTCTATATCGCGCAGATCCTGTCCATCAATCGTGATGGACCCACTCGTCACATCATAAAAGCGGAACAAAAGGCGCGATATCGTCGATTTACCTGCCCCGGACGGCCCGACAATCGCGACCGACTTGCCCGCTGGCACTTCGAAACTGATCCCCTTGAGAATCGGCCTGTTGGCATCATAAGCGAAATGCACGTCATCAAACCGGACGGTCCCGCCTTTAACGTCAAGCGGCTTGGCATCGTCCTTGTCCGTCACCTCGGGCGCTTCGCGCATCAGCTCGAACATGGATTCCAGATCCACCAGCCCCTGCTTGATCTCGCGATGCATGGAGCCGAAGAAGTTGAGCGGAATGGCAAGCTGCATCAACAGCGCATTGATCAGCACGAAATCACCGACCGTCTGCGTTCCGGTCATCACCGCATGGGCCGACAGCGCCATGCACAGCGCCATACCCGTCGAGAAAATAGCGATCTGGCCAAAGTTCAACCACGTCAGCGACACCCAGGTGCTGATTGCGGTTTTCTCATAGACCTTCATCGACTGGTCAAAGCGATGCGCTTCGCGCTCTTCGTTGCCGAAATACTTCACGGTTTCGAAGTTGAGCAGACTGTCGACGGTCTTTGAGTTGGCGTCATTGTCGGATTCATTCATCTGGCGGCGGATGTCGATGCGCCAGGCCGTTACCCGCACAGTGAAGGCGACATAGAGCGCCACCATGGTCACGACGATTACCAGATAGATCACATCGAACTGGAAGGCGATGACGGCAGACATCATCACGAACTGCAACAAGGTGGGAACGGCATGCAGAATGGTGTGACGCACCACCCCTTCGATGCCGCGCGTCCCGCGCTCGATGATCCGAGACAGCCCGCCCGTGCGCCGCTGCAAATGGAACCTGAGAGACAGGTTGTGCATGTGGCGGAAGGTCTTGTTGGAAAGATTGCGCACCGCATGCTGCCCGACCCGTGCAAACAGGCCATCCCTGAGCTGATCAAAGCCCACATTCATGATCCGGCCCAGGCCATAGGCGGCCACAAGCATGATCGGCACACTAAGCCAGCCCACGGGGCCCACGCCATCAGGCGCAGCGGGATCTGACAGGGCATCCGTCGCCCATTTGAAGGCATAGGGCGTCAGAACATTGATCAACTTGCCCAGAAACAGGGCGCTTAGAGCAAAAGCAACGCGTTTTTTGAGGTCTGCCCGATCTGAGGGCCAGATGTAGGGCCAAAGATTGCGCAGGGTTTGAAGCGACGAGGCTTCCGCGTCAACCGACGCTCCAGTGCGCACGTAAGGCTCACTGGCATATCTAGAACTTCTCATTATGACTTGGTCCTGAGGTCTTCCCCGGCAATCGACGCATGGTCATAGGCATCGATCAGCCATTGGGATTAATCTGCATGGTTTTTGAGGCTCCGATCGTGGAGCCCCTTGAAGAAAGCGCTGTTGGCGCCGAAAAACTGGTCCAGTCGATCAAAATCGACTTTGTAACGACTCTGCTGCCCGGCGGTTTCCAAATGAATGAAACCGCATTCCCTGAGCACCTTGAGATGCTGGGAAACGGTCGACTGCGCCAACGGCAGGGTAGAGCAGATATCGCCACAGCAATGGCTGTTCTGAGAGCTGAGCTTCTGGAGGATCATCAGGCGGGCGGGATGGCCAAGGGCCTTGAACCCGCGGGCCAAAGGATCGAAATGATCACAGCACTTCTGATGCCCTTTCGGTCCTGGGCCATGATGCGCTGTGTCTTCAGCTGCACTGACGCTCACATCCGCCAGATCGATGGTGACTTGATCCACCGGATTCTGATCGCAGCAGCCGTTTCTTTCGCCCATCTCTCCCTCATCTCATCTATCGTGTTTGTACGATGAATAAGGGATCCGGGATCACTTTGCAAGGTTTCATCGAAAAAATACGATGAAACAAAAACCCGAACGGCCCGAAAATCACTCTCCGGGCCGTTTGAATTCTTGACTGTTGAACGAAACGAGTGGACGACGGTCCGCTCGTCACTCAGGCGCGCCTTTACTCGGCGGCATCCTGATCGAGCATCGCGGACTTATCGCTCTCATCGGGCGACTCGACCGCATCAAAATTGTTATCCCAACCGTCCTCGCCCTGCGGCAACTTGAAAACCTGTCCGGGATAGATCCAGTTGGGATCGCGGATCTGATCGACATTGTTGTCAAAAATCGTCGAATACCGAATGCCCGCACCATAAACCCGGCGCGCAATCTGCCAAAGATTGTCACCGCGTCTGATGATGACCTTGCGCGTCTTGACGTCGGCCAACTCGGCATCAGCACTCATCGACTTGGCTGTATCGTCGCTAACACTGCTCTGTGCCTGATCCTTCTCAACATCGGCATTGCTTTCGGCAGACGCCGACACGATCGCCTCAGGCGCCGCCTTGGAGAAGGACACTTCCGCACGCTTGGTAACAGCACCGGTGACAGGATCAATGAGATCGACACGCGCCTGATGATCACCAACCTCCAGATCAAGCTCGCCATCAAACAGGAACCGACCCGTCACGCCGCTACGACTGTCCGAAATGGACTGGTTGTCGACATAGAGGCGAACCACAGATCCGGCAGGTTCCGCCGCACCGGCAACAAACAGGGTGTCACCTTCGATTTCAACCGCTTCGATGGAAACCATAGATGGTAAAGCCGGCGCTGGGGTCTCTTCTGACTGAGCCTTGGGCTCTTCAACCTTGGCAACTTCGGTCGGCTCAGCCTTAGGCTTTGCCTCCGCTGCTGGCGCATTCGTTGCCGCAGTGCCTTCCGAACCGCTTTCGGCCGTTCCTGTGCTGTCTGCATCGGAAGCAACCGTCTGCTCTGTCTGTTCTGTCTGTTCTGTCTGGGCAGGTGCCTCTTTGGCGACAGGTGCAGTCCCTTCGTTGTCAGTGTCCGTGGTCTTTTCCACCTTGGCCACTTCAATAGGTTTGGACGGATCCTCGTCAGGTTCTACAACATTGGAGAGCACGCGAGAGGCCTCACCCGGCTTTGTCTCAAGGACAAGCAATTCACCCTTGCTTTCCTCGGGCATGGCCACCGTCACATTGCTTTCCGATACAATAGTTTTACCGCCATCTGCGGATTTCGCAGCAAGCGACAGATCGGACACACCCTGCTCGAGCGGTTTTTCAAGCATCATCACCCAGTCGCCATTGGCATCCGCCTCGGCCTGTGACAGAACCATGTCGCCATTCTTGAGCTCAACCGTCCACCCCGGGCTTGCCTTGCCAGCAACGAGAGTTTGACCATCCTGCTCAACACGCACGATATCAAAGCTGGGCTGTGTACCCGTTGCCGCGTCGCTTACTTCTTCGGTTGCATCGGGGCTTGAAACGGATCCGCCATCGGGAATCCCAACCGCGTTGCCTTGATCGCTGGGCGCAGCAGCAACCGGCTCCGCCGCTGGTTCGCTGGACATCTCATCGGTTTTGGAAAGGCTCGCGACATCGGTCGTGCTTTCGTCCAAAACCGGTGGTTCAGATTGAGGCTCGGCAGCATTTTCAGCAGTATCATCGGTTTTTTGGGGTGCCGAATTGGCCGGCTCGGTGGGTAGATTGGTTTTACTTACCGTTGCCACAGGGGCCTTCGGCTGAGGATCTTTTGCACCAATCCCCAATTGGTCACCGAATACAAAGATGCCGACAACGACGGCGATAACACCACCACCTAGGGCAAGAAAAGGAGCTGCAGATTTCATGCTTCAGTCACACTTCTGTTTAGCCATCCCGGGGTTGAGCATCAGTCTTTTCCAACAGGTTCATGCATGAAGATTTTCTCTCTTCGCATGATTTTTCTTGCTGTTTTTTCAAAGGCCAGTCACGATTGCATACCCACACACGCCGCGGAATCGAAGAATTTTATTCTTATCCTACAGACAGGTAGCCTTTTTTAAGGATTCGAGCAAGGCTGCGCGGCTAATTGCCTTTACTGGCGCAACCCATTTTGAACCGAACGCAACAGAACGAACATGGCTTTACTGAAAAAAATTTGCGTATACTGCGGATCCGGCGCCGGCATTGACCCCGCCTACTCCAACGCTGCCAAGGTGCTCGGACGCTCCATGGCCCGCAACTCTATCGACCTTGTCTATGGCGGCGGCTCAATCGGCCTGATGGGCATTACCGCGAAAAGCGTGCTCGATCATGGTGGCCAAGTGACAGGCATCATACCATCTTTTCTGCAGGAACGCGAGGCGATGCTGGACGAGGTGCAGGAGCTGATCATCACCGAGGACATGCATGAGCGCAAACGCAAGATGTTTGAATATGCTCAGGCATTTGTGGCACTGCCCGGCGGCATAGGCACCCTTGAAGAGCTTGTCGAAATGCTCACATGGGCGCAATTGGGACAACACAAGAAGCCGGTTCTGCTGGCCAATATCAATGCCTTCTGGGATCCCCTGATAAGCCTTCTGGACCATATGCGCGAAGAGGACTTCATCCGCAGTGGCATGGATGTTTCGTTCCTCTCCACATCCGATCCCGAAGAGATCGTTCCCCTGCTGATCGAGGCCTGCAAGGATTTGCCGGATGATCTGCTATCGCAATCCACCGATGCACCCGATCTCAACCGCTTCTAGAAAGACTTTCAAAGGGCTCGCCGCAGGCCGGTCGGGACGTTCGACTTTTCCACATTTTAAACCTGCAAAGCCGGCGGGCGCGGTTCCCTGCGTCTGCTCCGATAGGCGTCATAGGAATAGATCAACACCGACAGCCAGATGAGACCAAAGGTAACCAATTTGCCCGCTGGCACAGTCTCGTTGAGCAAGAACACCGCCACGAGGAACTGAAGCGTCGGGTTGAGATATTGCATGATTCCGATTGTCGACATCCTGAGCCGCCGCGCCGCCATGGAAAACCAGATCAGGGGAAAGGCCGTCAGAATCCCGGTTATCAGAATGAGAACGCTGATCATCGGATCTGAAAGGCTGAGATGTCCCAACCCTGACGATTGCAGATAAACAACATAGACAAGCGCGAAGGGCGCAACGATGATCAACTCGATCAACAGCCCCAGATTGGCTCCAACCGGAACAATCTTGCGCAGATATCCATAGCTGCCGAATGTAAAGGCCAGCAGCAGTGAAACAATCGGTATCGTCCCCAACAGAATTATCTGCAGGGCAATGGCGAGGAACGCAATGACAATGGCCACGAGCTGCAACCGCGAGGGACGCTCTGATAAAAGCAGATACCCGGTCGCCACATTGACCAGAGGCACGATGTAGTAGCCAAGGCTTGCCTCTGTTGCCCGGCCATGGCCGACTGCCCACACATAGGTGAGCCAATTGCCGCTGATCAGAAATCCTGTCAGCGCGAGAATGCCGAACACCTTGGGTTGACGTAGCGCAGACCAGACCTCTCTCCAGCGACCGAGCAGCAAAAACCAGATCGTCATCATGGCCAACGACCAGACGATCCGGTTGGCGACCACTTCCACGGACGGAACTTCGGCCAGAAGCGAAAAATACAGTGGGAACAAGCCCCATGAGCCATAGGCAGCAAGCGCAAAGAACAGACCGTTGCGCGTCTCCTTGGTAGAATCAGCTGAGAGAGCGGACGCGGTTCCGCCCAGATTGATGGGGTCTTGGCTCATGGCGCTTCAATTCCGGCCCGCTGAACAACACGCTCCAGCAACGGCACTTTATCAGGGGTATTTGAAAAGCTTATAGGTGATGGAATCCACCAAAGCCTGGAAGGAAGCATCCACGATATTCTCGGAAACCCCAACTGTAAACCAGCGATGCCCATGGCCGTCGCGACTTTCGATGAGAACACGCGTGATTGCGCTCGTGCCACCATTGAGGATACGCACCTTGTAGTCTATCAGCTCAAGGTTCCGTATCTTGTCCTGCAACGGCCCCAGATCCTTGCGCAAGGCAAGGTCGAGCGCGTTGACCGGGCCCTGCCCTTCGGCGACGGACATTTTGCGCACCCCATCAATGACGAGCTTCACGACCGCTTCAGACTGGGTGACCAGATCGCCGCTCGAATCAAAGCGCCGCTCCACGCCAACGCGGAAACTCTCAACTTCGAAATAGCTCGGCACATGGCCCAAATGACGACGCGCGAGCAATTCCAGAGACGCTCCGGCCCCCTCATAGGTGTAGCCATTCGCCTCGCGTTCCTTGACGATGGACAGAAGGTCTGGCAGGCGCGGATCACTCTTGTCGACCTCAATTCCCATGCGCCGCAATTCATCAAGCAGATTGGACAGCCCCGCCTGATTGGACACCAGCACCCGACGACTGTTGCCGATCTCCTTGGGGTCAACATGTTCATAGGTGTGCGGATCCTTGAGCAGCGCGGACGCATGAATCCCGGCCTTGGTCGCAAAGGCACTCGCCCCGACATAGGGTTGATGCCGATCCGGGGCGCGGTTGAGCAATTCGTCAAATCCGCGCGCAATGCTGGTCAGGCTGGCAAGACTATCGTCAGAAACCCCGATCTCGAACCGGCTGGCAAACTCTGGCTTGAGCTTGAGCGTCGGGATCAGCGAGACCAGATTGGCATTGCCGCAGCGTTCCCCAATCCCGTTGAGTGTACCTTGAATCTGGCGCACCCCTGCCCGCACGGCGGCCAATGAATTGGCCACGGCCTGTTCGGTGTCATTGTGGGCATGGATGCCAATGTTGCTGCCCGGCACCCGATCGAGCACATCGGTTACAATATCGAAGACTTCGTGCGGCAGGGTGCCACCGTTGGTGTCGCACAGCACGATCCAGCGCGCCCCGGCTTCATAAGCGGTTGTCACACAGGCGAGCGCATAATCCCGGTTGGCCTTGTAGCCATCGAAGAAATGCTCGCAGTCCACCATGGCTTCCTTGCCTGCAGCCACGGCGGCCTTGACCGACTCGGTGATGCCTTCAAGGTTTTCCTCGTTGGTACAGCCAAGCGCCACATCGACATGATAATCCCAGCTCTTGGCGACATAGCAGATCGCATCGGCAGGCGACTGCAACAGCGCCTGCACACCGGGATCATTGTCCACCGACCGCCCCGCCCGTTTGGTCATGCCGAAAGCAGTGAACATCGCCTTTTCGGTGCGTTTCTCGGTGAAGAACTGATCATCAGTCGGGTTTGCGCCGGGATAGCCCCCTTCCACATAGTCGACACCCAAATCGTCCAGAATGCCTGCAATGGCGATCTTGTCTTCAACGCTAAAATCAAGGCCGTTGGTCTGGGCACCATCGCGAAGGGTGGTGTCAAACAGGTAAAGACGTTCTTTTGCCATCAGTCTGGTCCTGGGTAAGATTGAGTGTCATTGATAAAGAGGCCGGAACACTGTCGCGCCCCGGCCCATTGGTCTCATTGCTAGCGTTCAAGCGTCCAACTTGTCTCGAACACCCCGGTTTCCTTGTTTTTGCTGTCCATGAGCACAACACCCATGGCAACAAGGGTATCGCGCAAGGCATCAGACTTGGCAAAATCCTTGCTGTTGCGCGCGTCCAGCCGTTCGTCAACCAAGGCCTGAATGGCCGCCTCGTCAACGTCAGCCGATCCTTTGGGGCGCCAGTTGGCCCAATCCGCTGGATCCTGAGCCAGCACACCGAACAATTGCTGCAAGGTCGCCTTCAGCGTTGCCGCAGCCTCATCATCTCCACCCTGTGCCTTGGCACGCAGGGCATGCAGTTCGGCAATTGCCTTGGGCGTGTTGAGATCGTCAGCAAGCGCAGCAACAACCGCATCGGAAGGCTCGGAAGGCTCGACGCCAGCGGTCAGCACATACCATTGATCGAGCATGCGCTTGGCATCCTTCACCCCTTCGGCAGTCCAGTTGAACGGCTTGGCGTAATGGGTGGTCAAGAGCGCAAGGCGGATCGCTTCCCCCGGCCACTGGTCAATGAGATCATGCACGGTGGTGAAGTTGCCCAGAGACTTGGACATCTTCTCGCCTTCCACCTGAACGAAGCCGTTGTGCATCCAGACATTGGCCATGCGCTTGTTGCCATGGGCGCAGCAGGATTGGGCGATTTCGTTTTCATGGTGCGGAAAGCTCAGATCGACGCCGCCGCCATGGATGTCAAACGTTGCTCCAAGATGCTTCTCACTCATGGCCGAGCATTCGATATGCCATCCCGGACGCCCCGCACCCCATGGGCTGGGCCAGCTTGGCTCGCCTTCCTTTGAGGGCTTCCACAGAACGAAATCCATGGGATTGCGCTTGTAAGGGGCCACTTCGACACGGGCACCGGCAATCATGTCATCGACGGATCGACCGGAAAGCGCGCCATAATCCTTCATGCTGTCGACCGCGAACAGCACGTGTCCTTCAGCAGCATAGGCATGGCCCTTTTCGATCAGCGTGCCGATCATCCGGAGCATCTCGTCGATATGCTCGGTTGCCCGCGGCTCGACACTCGGGCGCATCGCACCCAGTGCATCCATGTCCGCATGATAGATCGCGGTGGTTTCATCGGTGAGCGTACGGATTGAAATGCCCCGTTCGGCAGCGCGCGCATTGATCTTGTCGTCGACATCCGTGATGTTGCGAACATAAGTGACATGCTCTTCGCCATAAACATGACGAAGCAGGCGGAACAGCATGTCGAACACCACGACAGGACGGGCATTGCCGATGTGAGCGGTGTCGTAGACGGTAGGCCCGCAGACATACATGCGGACATTGTCCACATCGATCGGCGTGAAAACCTCTTTCTTCTTCGTCAGACTGTTGTGGAGCGTCAGCTGCACATCATGCTTGGCCATAAACCCAATTCCTCTTTGCCCGCCCAATCGGCGGGATATCCAGACAAGAAACGCACGTCAGGGCGCAAAGCACCCCAAACAACCGCACATCAGGCGTTGGCCGGAATTCGTTTCTCGATTTGTCGGGGATGAGCGAAACGGCACCAGCCAGCGAGATGCTAGTGGATAATAATCGAACCAATAATGCAGCAGTTGGTCAGAACGTCCGTTTTCATGGCGCCACAATGGCCAAATTGTCAGGGCGCGTCAACCGCAGATTCCCTCAAACCAGAGCTTTTCGTTCCGCTATCCACGTGGCATTCCCACCCCGGCGCATTCATTTAGATGAACTCAACATGAATGCCTGTCTCAGACTTCATTCACACGGCCCGCGCTAATGTGTCTCTACCAATCGGGCGATGCCTGAAAAGACTGGGTCCGTCGCGATGGATGAGCGCAGATCCGTCCTTTAAGGCCAGACACATTCGAATACGGCAAAGACCCCATCCCAAAGACATCTGATGTCTTAACCAGTCGCACCCACTCTTTGCCGCATGGAAGCTCCTGACAGATTGCTGTCGGGAGCTTTTCCAGTTTCTGGGGCCGGGTTTTCCGGCATAACGCTGCACCGGATCTCCCTGGTTTCATTTCTCGTTTCAAATTGACGTCCAAAAGGATTACCTTACGGAAGGGAATCAAAGGGCGTACCGGTCCACATCCGGCCGTCCGAACAGACAGCTTCAAGCGGATCCAGTTTCACGCAATGAAAAAGGGTTCACTATTGGTAAGAAAATATTGTAGTGTCAGACCCACTTATTTTATCTGTGGGCTGGTATTCTAGGCTCTAGAGCATAATCTGGACAACACGTAGCAAATTTAATGGTCTCACGAACTGACATGGTCCATGCGACCTTCTCGGAAACAAACATGAATATTCAAGATCTTGAAAAAAACTCTGAGGAAGCCGCAAGCTTTCTGAAACTTCTGGCTTCTGGCCCAAGACTTCTCATTCTTTGTCAACTCATCGAAGGAGAACAGAACGTCGGCACTTTGGCAGAAAAGACCGGATTGCGGATGACGACCGTGTCCCAGCACATGGCATTGATGCGCGCTCAGAGCATCGTGAGCACCCGCCGCGAGGGCACAACGATCTTCTACTCGCTCGCTAGTCCTGTCGTCGAAGAAGTTCTTGCAGTCCTTTACAAGGGGTTTTGCGCCTAGTCTCAATCGGCATACCCCGGCTCACAAGCGAAGACGGTCCACATGGCGCCAGTTATTGAAGAAGTTGCCTTTTTCGATCCGGCCTGTTGCCTTCCGGGCTTGTCGGGAGAGGCGCACCTAAGCTTTATTGACAGCGCTGCGCCGTCTCAGCGGCTGGGTCGATACAGCTTTCTGTCCTTCTCCCCATTTGGCATCTTCAAGGTTACCGGCGGGATTGCGCACTGGAACGACGAGCCGCTGGACGGACGCCCCTTCCCTGCCCTCAAGACCCTGCTCGAACGCTTCCCCCTCTCACCTTCAGACGACGGTCTCCCGCCCTTTCGCGGTGGTGCGATGGGATACATTGCCTATGAAGCGGGGGCCCTTCTGGAGCGCTTGCCAAAACTGCCAATTTCGACAAAACACGGCCCCGAGATGGTGCTGCCCTTCTATGATGTCGTTCTGGCCATCGACCATTTTGCTCCGTCCGAACAGGGAACAACGCGCCCCCGTAGCTGGGTCATATCAACCGGCTTTCCGGCAGAAGACAGCGAACGCGGCAACCGCGCCAAGGAGCGTCTTGACTGGTTCATCAAAAGGCTCGAAACCGCCCGTCAGGCCCATTTACCTCAATCACCACCGGCCATTCGCGGCTGGTGCTCGAACCTCTCCCGCCCCGCGTTCAAAGCCGCGGTTGAGCGCACACGGGAGTATATCCGCAACGGCGACATCTTTCAGGCCAACATCACCCAGCGTTTTTCCGCCCCCCTGCCAGACGCGCCGGAGGCAACGCCCCTCGCCTATTACTTGAGCCTGCGCACTCACAACGCCGCTCCCTTTGCCGCCTATCTTGATTGCGGCGACCACGTTGTCGCCTCCACTTCCCCCGAGCGCTTTCTCACACTCGACACGCAAGGCAACGTCGAAACCCGGCCCATCAAGGGCACGGCACCGCGTATCCTTGACGATCCGGCAAAAGATCGCGCCGAAGCCGAACAGCTGGCAAAAAGCGAAAAAGATCGTGCTGAAAACACCATGATCACCGATCTGATGCGCAATGATCTGTCGCGGGTCTGTCGGGCGGGCACCATCAAGGTGCCTGAGCTTTGCTGCGTCGAAAGCTATGCCCGCGTGCATCATCTGGTCTCCACCGTCACGGCTGAGATGAAACCCGGTCTTGGGGCTGTCGCCCTCATCGGGGCTACCTTTCCGGGCGGCTCGATCACGGGTGCGCCAAAAATCCGCGCGATGGAAATCATCACCGAGCTCGAACAACTGCCAAGACGGGTCTATTGCGGCTCAATCGGCTATATCGGTTTCGATGGAGCGATGGACATGAACATCGCGATCCGGACCATGTTGTTCGAGGAGGGCCGCGCCCAGTTCAATGCCGGGGGCGGCATGACCATCCTGTCAGATCCCGACGCGGAATATGAAGAGAGCCTTCACAAGGCAGCCGCGATTTTCAAGGCGCTCGGTACGTCAGTCGAGGACGAGCGGTACAATCTCGAAACCAGTCACGAGGGCGACCAAGAGGATGGAACGGCGCGATGATCCTCATTCTCGATAATTACGATTCCTTCGTCTACAATCTCGCCCGCTATTGCGAGGAACTGGGCGAGGCCGTCACCGTCTACCGCAATGACGCCCTAGGGTTTGACGACATCGCTCGCCTCGAACCCGACGCCATTCTCCTGTCTCCCGGACCCGGGCGCCCAGAAGACGCCGGCATCATGATCGATTTGATCAAGACCTTCTCCAGCAGGTTGCCCATCCTCGGGATCTGCCTTGGCCATCAGGCCATCGGGCATGCCTTTGGTGCGAAGGTCGTGCGCGCAAAGGAGCCGATGCACGGCAGGGCCAGCATGCTGGTCGAGACATCTGGGCCCCTTTTCGCAGGCCTGACAAACGCAGGCAAAGTGGGGCGCTATCACTCCCTCATCATATCCGATGAAGACCGCCCGGCGAGCCTTGAGGTAACCGCTCGCTCGGAGCGTGGTGAGATCATGGCCCTCAAGCATGCGACACACCCCACATACGGGCTTCAGTTTCACCCCGAATCCATCCTCACCGACCATGGCTATGCCATGCTGCAGAACTTCCTCAAGACCATTCAATCCCGATAAGGCCCGCGAAGACATGTCCAATTCTACCCCGCTCCCGTATCTCGCCATCAGCATCAACGGCCAACTGTTTCAAGGCGAAGAGATTGACAATGCGGGGCTTTCGCCCACTGATCGCGGAGCGCTGCTCGGAGATGGCTTGTTCGAAACCCTACCGATCCTGCAAGGCAGAGCCCTCTGGTGGGACAGACATTGCCGCCGGCTGGCGGATGCAGCCAACAGCATCGGCCTCCCCCTCGACATCGATCACATCGATGAAATGGTCAAGCAAATGCAAGGGGTCGCTGGCGGGGCCAACTGTGCACTCCGCCTCACCGTGACACGCGGTGTGGGTGGACGCGGCCTGTCGCTCCCAGAGGCTCCCGCGCCGACCATCATCTGCAGTCTCAGCCCTCTGGCGGTCAACTTTTCATTTCAGGATGTACGCCTTGCGACAAGCACCATCCGGCGCAATGAACTCTCTCCGACTTCGTCGCTCAAGAGCCTTGGCTATCTCGACAATATCCTTGCAACCCGGGAGGCCCAGTCAAAGGAGGCCGACGACGCATTGCTGCTCAACACGCGCGGCAATGTCGCCTGCACCACGATCTGCAATCTCTTCATGCTGATGGGTGATCGCCTCATCACCCCACCGGTTCGTGACGGTATCCTGCCCGGTATCCTGCGTGAGGTGCTGCTTGAGGAAGCCCCGGCCCTCGGATTGAGTGTTGAAGAGGCGTCGATCGAGCCCGAGCAATTGAAAAAGGCTGATGGCCTTTTCCTGACCAACAGCCTTCGAATCATGCGCCGCGTCACCCATCTCGATGGCAACGCTGTGGGAGACACTTCAACGCCAGATGACACAATTACGCGCCTGCAATATCACCTGCGTGATCTGATCATCACCCAAACCGGGATCGCTCTGGGTTAAGGAACCGGCGGCGAGCCGCTTTCGCAGTCCTAGTCGTCCAACCAGTCGGCACAACGGGGCGCTTCTGCGCCACCCCACGGCATGATCGGCACGGTAGACGTCGAGTTTTTCGGGCTACCCTCGATCAGCTTGTCCGAATAGATGAGATAGACCAGAACATTACGCGTCTTGTCACAGCCGCGCACGATGCGGGTCTTCTTGAACAGGATGGACCGGCGGGTGCGGAACATTTCATCGCCCTGCTCGAACTTTTCCTTGAAAGACACCGGCCCGACCTGCCGACAGGCAAGCGACGCGTCCGAGACTTCTTCGGCAACACCGAACATCCCCGAAAGCCCGCCCTTTTCAGGTACAGTAAAGTGACAGGCAACCCCATCGACCAGCGGGTCATCAATGGCATAGGTGGCGAGCTTATGGTCCGGGGTGAGAAACTTCCAAACTGTGGACTTCTTGAAAATCAGCTCTGGCTCTTCTGCTGCAAGAGCGCTTGATGCGATGATGGTCATGGACAGAAATGCGGCCAAAAAGCTGGCAGCGATGGTGCGAAGCATAGTCAAACCCCGTTTAAAATCGATTGGAAGCCTTTTCGGCCTTGAAAGGGACAGTCCCAACGGGCAACCAACAGCGTCAATCCGTTGAACCCGCTCACTGTGTCGTGATTACATATAAGATGTATCGTCCAGATTGCGAGCATTCGATTTGTGCGCTTTTTGCAGAGCTCGATGAAAGCTATGCACCGAAACATACCTGTCATGCCGCCCAATTGGGGGCCCTCGCCTTGCATGACCGGCCATAGTAAACTAGAAAAACCCCAAACTTAGCGATTTTTACGGATAGCAATTTATTTTCGAACGCACACGCGCCCTCGAACAGGAAGACAGTATGAAATCAAAGACCTCCTCATTGGCAGGGCTGGGTAACCGCCTTGGCACGGTTCCGTCGTTGTCACAATTGAAGACAGACACTCTTTCGGGCCTAACGGTTGCCTTGGCACTCGTCCCTGAAGCCGTAGCCTTTGCCTTTGTCGCTCAGGTCCACCCGCTTGTCGGCCTTTACGCCGCCTTTATCGTTGGCCTTGTCACCGCTGTGCTTGGCGGTCGTCCCGGTATGATTTCGGGAGCAACAGGCGCCCTTGCGGTGGTCATGGTCGCCCTTGTCGTCAACCACGGCGTCGAGTATCTGTTTGCCACGGTTGTCTTGATGGGCATCCTTCAGGTTTTTGCCGGCATCATGCGGTGGAGCAAGTTCATCCGGATCGTGCCCCATCCGGTCATGTTGGGCTTTGTCAATGGCCTCGCCATCGTCATTGGTCTCGCCCAGCTCAGCCAGTTCAAGGTCAAGAACGCAGCAGGCGAAACCGTCTGGATGACCGGCACCCCGCTTTACATGATGCTCGGACTGGTGGCACTCACCATGGCGATCATCTGGCTTGCCCCGCGCATCACCAAAGCCATACCGGCACCGCTGATCGCCATTGTTGCAGTCTCGCTGATTGTTATCGGCTTTGATCTGCCGATCCCGCGTGTCGGCGATCTCGCAACGATTTCTGGCGGCTTGCCCGAGTTCCATATTCCGATGGTGCCGCTCAATCTCGAGACCTTGAAGATCATCTTTCCCTACGCAGCCATTCTCGCTGCCATTGGCCTGATCGAGAGCCTTTTGACACTCAATCTGGTCTCTGAGATGACCGATACCCATGGCGGCACGGCCAAGGAAAGCATCGCTCAAGGGATCGCGAACTTTATCACCGGCTTCTTTGGCGGCATGGGTGGTTGCGCCATGATCGGACAGTCAATGATCAACGTGAAGTCCGGCGGTCGCACCCGGTGGGCGGGCATCGCCGCTGCTTTGTTCCTTCTCAGCTTCATCCTGTTTGCCTCCGGCCTCATTGAGCAGATCCCGCTTGCCGCACTGGTCGGCGTCATGTTCATGGTCGTGATCGGCACCTTCGCCTGGCGCAGCCTGAAGATCATGAAGGACATTCCGCGTCACGATGCCTTCGTCATCATTCTGGTAACCGCCGTCACCGTCTATTCGGACCTTGCCGTTGCAGTGGTCGTCGGGGTGATCGTCTCGGCCCTGGTGTTTGCATGGCAGGCCGCCAAGCGGATCAACATCAAAGTTGGTGTCGAGGAGCATGGCTGGAAGGTCTATGAGTTGAGCGGCCCGCTCTTCTTTGGCTCGATTGCCAATTTCCACGAGCTGTTCAGCCCGAAAACCGATCCCGAAGACGTGGTTATCGAATTCAAGAATTCCCGCGTCTGGGACCATTCGGCTCTTCAGGCCATCGATAGCCTTGCAACCAAATATGAAGAACAGGGCAAACAGCTGCACCTGCGCCATCTGTCTCCGGATTGCGCGCAGCTCCTGCGCAAGGCCAACAAGTTCATGGAAGTCTCGGTTATCGAAGATCCTCATTATGAGATTGCCGTCGATTATTCCGAGCTGTTCGGGCACAAGCATGCACCGCAGAACTGACCGCAGCAGCCGGTCATGATCGATAGATACGAAAAACCCCGCCGAACCACGTTCGGCGGGGTTTTGTATTTTCACATAGCCCAGCGCCTAGGCTGTCACGGCGTCGCCAAGTTTGCGATAACCACTGCCATGATAAAGAAGGGGCGCGCCTTCGCGATGCTCCAGATCCACTACCCGGCCGATGAGGATGACGTGATCTCCCCCCTCGACAATGCTCTCGACCTCACAGTCGATGCGCGCGAGAAACTCGTTGAACAAGGGCGCTCCGGTCTTTCCTGACTGCCAGTCCGTTCCGTCAAACCGGTCTTCGATCATCGGCATGGCGAACCGATCAGACAAAGCCTTTTGATCCTCGGCAAGAATGGTGACGCCGTAGAACCCGCTTTTCTTGAAAATGTCGAGCTGATGGGAAGACTTGTCCAGAGACCACAGGACGAGCGGAGGATCCAGCGACACGGAGTTGAAGCTGTTGATGGTCAAACCATGCGGGTTGCCATGCTCGTCAAGTGTGGTGGCAATCGCAATGCCCGTGGCAAACTGGCCGAGAGCCTTGCGAAACTGATCTGGTTCAATCATCAAATATCCGAATTCGGTTGGGCCGGGGGCTTTCCGGCCACTCGTATCAATCGTTTAAGCTGTTAGGGTCTCTTAGCGCACTTGCCCCAAGCCTCACAAGCACAAATCCGGGCAAACCCATGCAGCGCAGCTCATGACAAGAATTGATCAACCGACCTGCACTTTTTTGCGGGGACGCAACAGGCTGAGCATTTCCTTGTTGCCACAAAGAAGCAATAATTGCTCGGTAACTTCTCCTGATTCTGAGATGCGCATCAGCAACGAGCGCTGATATGGTCGCCATCAGAACGCCATGGCAAACACCGCGTGCAGCCATCAAGAGCAAACTGGTTTAACCTGAATATGACGTTTCGTGCCCCCTTCGCTGGACTAATCCTTGCAGCACTTGTGTCGCCAATCGCGGCAGAGGCACAGACCTCATGGTCCGACAATGCCCGTTATTGCGCCCAGCTGGAGGGCGAATTGGCCAAGCTCCAGCGCGCCGGCAACTCGCGCTCCAATGTCAATTTCCAGAAGTATGACGCCGCAATTCACAAGCAACAGGCCGAAATCGACAATGCCAACCAGCGCGCCAAACGCGACGCTTGTTTTGGTAGCCGTGGTTTCCTGTTTCGCCGCTCTCCCAAGGCGAGCTGCCCGGCCCTGATCAAGCGCATCGACAAAATGAAACGCAATCTGGCGAGCCTTGAAAAGAAACGATCACGCTATGCGCCCGCTCCGCAAAATGCCGCCCCGCTGAAGGCATCCATACTGCGCCAGCTCGCCGAATCCGACTGCGGTCAGCAATATGAGCGCTTCGCGTCCGTTCGACCGGTCCGCAAGAGAAGAGGCCTGTTCGGCGCCATTTTCCAACCACGCTCTGCCGTCGTGCGCGAGTATAATGGCCTTTACGACATCCCCCAGGTCGGCACCTATCGAACCGTATGCGTGCGAAAGTGCGACGGCTTTTTCTTCCCGGTGAGTTTTTCAACCACCGAAAGCAGCTTTGCAAGAGATGAAGGAAAGTGCGCGGCCAGTTGTCCGGGCTCCGAAGCCGAGTTGTTCGTCTACAAGAACCCCGGGGAGAACCCGGAAGACATGGTTTCCCTCAGCGGCCAGCCCTATCAAACCCTCGATACGGCCTTTCTGTACAAGAAAGAGTTTGTCAATAACTGCTCTTGTCAGTTGCCCGAAAGCCAGCTGCAGTCCATTACCGATCTCGACAAGCCTAGAAATTCGCCAGGAGCCCTAGATCAACAGGCCCTTCTTGATCAGTTGCAATTTGACGGCCGCAAAGCACCTGCAAGCACCTCCACGGCACCCGGAATTCCGCTACCGCTTCCCAAGCAGGCGTCAATGATCGACCCGGACACCAAAGCGATGGCACGCCTTGGCATCGACTTCGCCCCCTACCAGCCGCCTCAGGTCAGCTCAGCAAAGGGGCTTGTCAAGACCGCAGATGGTCGCTCGATCAGGATAGTCGGTCCGAAGTTCTTTGGTAACCAAGAATAGGCAGGAATGCGGCAAGTTCCGGCCCGTGGGACCGCCCTGTCAGTGCGACGCGCAGTGGCATGAATAGCCCCTTGCCCTTGCGGCCCGTTTCTGCCTTGATGGCAGTCGTCCAGCTTTTCCAGGTCGTCTCGTCCCATGGCTCATTCGGCAGGAGTTCGAGGGCCTTGGCGTAGAACTCGGCATCGTCCCCGGATTTGCCGATAGCATCATCGGGCAGACCGGTCTCGACGATATCCCACCAGACCTTGGCATCCGGGAGCCGCTCGATGTTGCCGCGGATCGCCAGCCAAAAGGCCTCCCCGCCGTTCACACCAAGGGCTTCCAGCCTGTCAGCCACCGCATCATATGCCGTTTCGTGCAAGATGCGGGCATTCAGGGAGCCCAGATCGGCCATATCGAATTTCGATGCGGAACGGGACACCTTATCGAGTGCAAAAAGCTCCGCCAAAGCCGTCATGTCAGCAAGCGGCTGCACTGGTTCGGAGGTTCCGATCAGCACTGCAAAAATGGCGACGGCCAGCGACTCGTAGCCATCCTCACGCATGCTGCGTAACGACAATGATCCAAGCCGCTTGGAGAGCCCCTCCCCGGTTGCACTGGTCAGCAGATTATGGTGTGAAAAGGCTGGAGCCTTGCCGTTCAAAAGCTCGAAAAGCTGGTTCTGAACTGCCGTGTTGGTGACGTGATCATCGCCGCGGATCACCATTGTGACCCCCATGTCGATATCATCAATCACCGAGGGCAGCGTGTAGAGGTAGGAGCCATCCGCACGAATAAGCACCGGGTCAGAGACACTGTCGCATTCGATGGTCTGGGCTCCGCGCACGCCGTCTTGCCATGCAACGGTCTTGTGATCGAGCTGGAACCGCCAGTGCGGCTTACGGCCTTCCGCCTCATAGGCCTTGATCTGCTCATCCGTCAAAGACAGGGCAGCACGATCATAGACCGGTGGCAGCCCCCGCGCGCGCTGGCGCTTGCGCTTGCGATCCAGCTCATCTGCGGTTTCATAGCAGGGATAAAGCCGCCCCATGTCCTTGAGCTTCTGCGTTACCTCGTCATAGCTCGCCATGCGAGCCGACTGCCGTTCGACACGGGCCGGTTTGATCCCCAGCCAGTCGAGATCCGTAGCAATCCCTTGGGCATATTCGTCCCGCGAGCGTTCCTGATCGGTATCATCGAAGCGCAGAATGAACGCGCCGCCGGTCTTGATCGAAACAAGCCAGTTGATCAGCGCCGTGCGGGCGTTGCCGATATGGATGTTGCCCGTAGGGGACGGTGCAAAGCGTACGATTTCAGGCATTTAATGCGTTTCCTTGATTCTTTTTCGCAACAGGTCCGTCCGCGATCAATCCCGATCCCTGAACCCGTTGGTGATCGGATAGCGGCGGTCGCGGCCAAAATTGCGCTCACTGAGCTTAACGCCCGGAGCCGACTGCCGGCGCTTGTATTCGGCGATATATAAAAGATGCTCGATGCGGTGAACCAATTGCCGGTCATGGCCACGCTCGACGATTTCATCAACGCCCATTTCCCGCTCGACGAGACATTCCAGAATGTCGTCCAGCACCGGATATTCCGGCAAGCTGTCCTGATCGGTCTGGTTCTCGCGCAGCTCCGCCGTCGGCGCTTTGGCGATGATGTTGGCCGGGATCACCTCGCCTGCGGGGCCGAGCGTGTCGTCCGGTTTGTTTGCATTGCGCCATGCCGAAAGGTGATAGACCTTCATCTTGTAAAGATCTTTGATCGGGTTGAAGCCCCCGTTCATATCGCCATAAAGGGTAGCATAGCCGACGGACATCTCGGATTTATTGCCGGTCGTCACGACCATATTGCCAAACTTGTTCGAGATTGCCATCAGGATCGTTCCGCGTGAGCGCGACTGGAGGTTTTCCTCGGTCACACCCTCATTGGTGCCTTCGAACAGGCCGGAAAGCGCGTTGGCGAACCCTTCAACCGGCTCGACAATATCGACGATGTCATAGCGGACACCGAGCGCCTTGGCACAATCCGCCGCATCCTTGAGGCTCTCGCCCGAGGTATAGCGATAAGGCAGCATGATACAGTGAACCCGATCCGCCCCAAGCGCATCGACCGCCAATGCGGCGCAAATCGCCGAATCGATGCCGCCAGACAGCCCCAGGACAACCCCGGGAAAGCGGTTCTTGTTGACATAATCCCTAAGCCCCAGCATGCAGGCCGACCAGGCGCTCGCATCCTCATCCATCACCGGATCGATGCTGCTCTCAAGGTGCCAGCCATCTCCCTCACGACGGGCGGTGATGACACGCTGATCCTCGACAAAGCCCGGCATCTGCATGGCAAGGGACCGGTCGGCATTGAGCGCAAAGGACGCGCCATCAAACACCAGCTCGTCCTGACCGCCCACCTGATTGAGATAGACGAGCGGCAGATTGGTTTCGACCACCCGCTGGATCGCCACCTGCTGGCGCACATCCCATTTGTCGAGATTGAACGGCGAGCCATTGGGCACAACAAGGAACTCCGCCCCTGTTTCCATCAGGCACTCACAGACCTCTTCAGCCCAGATATCCTCGCAAATGGGCACGCCAACACGAACACCGCGAATGTCGATCGGTCCCGGAAGCGGCCCTGCGGCGAACACCCGCTTTTCGTCAAATACGCCATAGTTTGGCAGATCGGCCTTCATTCGCACGGCCTTGACGACACCATCATCCAGGAGGCAAACCGCGTTATAGAGCTTGCCATCCTCCACCCATGGCGTCCCGATCAGAATGGCAGGCGCATCACCGGCGGTAATGGAGGCGAGCTCTTCAACCGCCGCACGACAAGCTTTCTGGAATGCCGGTTTGAGCACCAGATCCTCGGGCGGATAGCCAGATACGAACAGCTCACTGAGCACGAGGCAATCGGCATCCTGCCTGATTGCCATCTCATGGGCCGTGCGGGCCTTTGCAGCATTGCCTGCAATGTCGCCAAGGGTCGGATTAAGCTGGGCAAGGCTGAAGACGAGCTTGTCGGTCACGAGATAGATCCTGTCTTGCTTGGTATTTCACGGCGCCATGCGCACACGTTCTCTGAGAAAAAGGTATAATGGCAGCGCCAATGATAATCCAACGCAAAACGTTGATGGAATGATCAACCACCAGTTTCTCACATCTTCTCTGCGGGCGTCGACCACGGCCCAAACCCAGAAAACCAAAATCGAAATCAGTAAATCGGCTGTAAATCCTGCAGCGACGGGATTGGCGATGGTTGAAGTCACAAAGAGCGGAAGATCAACGCCCTCCTCGAACAAGAAGGCGACAAAGCCAAGCCACGGCACAATCGTGCCGACCACGCACATGAACAGATAGAAGATAATCAGCAAGCGGTTTGGCGGGCTGATACGATCTTGTTTTCGGGCCATTTTGGCATCTCCATTCAAGGGACAGAAAAGAGAAAAGCCCGACCAGTTAGGCCGGGCTCCTCAACAAGATAGGAAACAAAAAAGCAATCAGGCAATCGCCAGTTTGCCGTTGTTCTCGCCATTGCGGCTAGCACGCTGCTTCTTGATGTTGTCGGCAATCAGGAAGGACAACTCCAGCGCCTGATCGGCATTGAGTCGCGGATCACAGGCCGTGTGGTAACGGTCGGACAGATCGTCCTCGGTGATCGCATGGGCGCCGCCTGTGCATTCGGTGACATTCTTGCCGGTCATTTCCACATGGACACCGCCAGCATAAGTTCCCTCGGTCAGATGAACTGCAAAGAAGCTCTCCACCTCCTTGAGGATCCGGTCGAACGGGCGGGTCTTGTAGCCATTGCTCGCCTTGATCACGTTGCCATGCATCGGATCGCAGGACCAGATGACCTTCTTGCCTTCAGCCTTGACCGCTTTCACGAGGCCCGGCAGGTAATCGAACACCTTGTCAGCCCCAAAGCGGGTGATGAGAGTCAGGCGGCCTGCCTCGTTGTCCGGGTTCAGCACGTCGATCAGACGCAACAGATCATCGGGCTCGAGCGAAGGACCGCATTTCAGGCCAACGGGGTTTTCGATGCCGCGGAAGAATTCCACATGGGCATGATCGATCTGGCGGGTCCGGTCCCCGATCCAGAGCATATGCCCCGACGTCGCATAATAATCGCCGGTGATGGAATCGGTGCGCGTGAAGGCCTCTTCATAGCCTAGCAGTAGAGCTTCGTGACTGGTGAAGAAGTCTGTCGAACGCAACGCCTCGGTTTCTCCCGGATCGACACCGCAGGCCCGCATGAAGTCCATGGCCTCGGAAATGCGATGGGCCAGTTCCTTGTAACGATCACCCTGCGGGCTACCCTTGAGGAAGTCCAGCGTCCACTGATGCACATGATCAAGATTGGCAAAGCCACCCTGAGCAAAGGCACGCAGCAGGTTGAGCGTCGCGGCCGACTGGCGATAGGCCATCTCCATCCGGTGCGGATCCGGAAAGCGGCTGCTCTCGGTAAAATCGATATCGTTGATAATGTCGCCCCGATAGCTCGGCAGTTCCACACCGTCAACAGTCTCAGTCGACGAGGAACGCGGCTTGGCGAACTGCCCTGCAATACGGCCAACCTTGACCACCGGCGATGCGGCGGCATAGGTCAGCACCGCGGCCATTTGCAAGAACACGCGGAAGAAATCGCGAATGTTGTCTGGGTGATGCTCCGCAAAGGCTTCGGCGCAGTCGCCACCTTGCAGGAGAAAGCCATTACCCTCAGCAACCCGAGCCAGCTGCGCGCGCAGCCTGCGGGCCTCGCCAGCAAAGACCAAAGGCGGATAGGTGGCAAGGCGACCCTCGACAGATTTCACTGCTTCAAGGTCTGGATAGTCAGGCACCTGAACGATCGGTTTAGAGCGCCAGCTGTCCGGGGTCCATGTCTTGCTCATATTACCCTCTTTTCACTTCACTTATCGCCGGGTTCTTCCCGGCTTGAGCCCTTTCCATAGCTTCGTCAACAATCACGCAGGCTGGAAAGGCCCAGTTTCATACTAAGCAACAAAGCCCGTTTTCAAGGGAGCACGGGAATTGTCGGAGATAGAACAACCGGCCACGAGTTGTCTGTCAAAGGCCGGTTGCGAGGCTGTTATACACATCTGCCTTGCGGGATTCCACTCATGTTTGCGCGAAATTCCCGAAAACGACTTAATCCATTGGTCCCAAGCGAACAGAAACCAGGTGCAAGACAAAGCCCTGAAAACCGGACCGGGAATGGATCGGGGTCCGGCGATCAGTGTCTAGTGAATCTTGCGCTTGGCGGCCTTGGCAGCATAAGGGTTGTCCCCCTTGCGCATCAGCATGCGCACCGGCACCGCGGGAATCTTGAACATGTCCCGCAAGTCGTTGAGCAGATAGCGCGTATAGCTGTCCGGCAAGGCTTCTGGCCGGGAGCACATCACCACGAAGGTCGGCGGCCGTGCCTTGATCTGGGTGGCGTAGCGAATCTTGATCCGGCGTCCACCAACCGCCGGCGGCGGATGGGACTCGGTCGAATGCTTGAGCCAACGATTGAGACGCGAGGTTGATACACGGCGGTTCCAGACTTCGTAGATATCAAGAACCGACTGCATCAACCGATCCAGATTCTTGCCCGTCAGGCCGGAAATCGGAACCAGCGGCACGCCGCGCATCTGCGGCAGCAAACGCCCCGCCTTCTCTTTCAGCTCAGCGAGGGTCTCCTGCGGATTTTCAACCAGATCCCACTTGTTGAGAGCGATGACAATCGCGCGCCCTTCGCGCCCAACCAGATCGGCGATCTGCAGATCCTGCTTTTCAAAAGGCTTGGTGACGTCGAGCGTTACAACAACGACTTCAGCAAACTGTATTGACCGCAGGGCGTCAGAGACCGACAGCTTTTCAAGTTTTTCCTGCACCCGCGCCTTGCGCCGCATGCCAGCCGTATCAAACAGCTTGAAGGTGCGATCCCGGAATTCCCAGTTGACCGAAATGGAATCCCGCGTGATGCCAGCCTCAGGACCGGTCAGCAGACGCTCCTGTCCGATGAGGTGGTTGATCAACGTCGACTTGCCCGCGTTGGGACGCCCGACAATGGCCACCCGCAAGGGCTTGGCCGGATCATACAGCGGGGCCTCGGATTCATCATCCTCGATATCCACGTCGACCGCCGGTCCCTCATCGTCGGCCAGAAGTGCATCCAGCTCCGGATCGGCCGCTTCCGGCCCGAGCGCGGCAAGAATCTTTTCCTCCAGCTTGACCAGCTCTTCATAGATATCGGCCATGCCGATCCCATGCTCAGCCGAGACCGCGACAGGCTCGCCCAGCCCTAAAGAAAAGGCTTCATAAAAGCCTGCATCAGAGGCACGCCCCTCAGCCTTGTTGGCAAGCAGGATCGTCGGCTTGCCAGACTTCAGAACCATGGAGGCGAAATGCTCATCCATGGGCGTGACGCCAGCGCGGGCATCCATCATGAACAACACCACGTCCGCCATCGCAACGGCTTCCTCGGTCTGCAGACGCATGCGGGTTTCGAGCGCATTCTCATCGGCAACTTCAAGACCGGCGGTATCGATGATATTGATCGCAATATCACCAATCGTCGCTTCGCTTTCGCGGCGATCGCGGGTCACCCCCGGCCGGTCATCCACCAGCGCCAGCTTCTTGCCGACCAGCCGGTTAAACAGCGTCGACTTGCCAACATTCGGTCGGCCAACGATGGCCACATTCAGTTTCATTTCTCGTCGTCCAAACTAGCAAGATCCTCGCTCTGTCTTTATCGCCCGTTCAGACGGCGACTGGCGAACAAGGATCGGTTGCCAACAAACGGGGCACAAACTTGCAAACCCCATCAAATAGCACAGAACCCCGAGGGTGTCGAAACTCCCCCGGGGCATTGATGAATATCAGACCTTTTTGGGGTCTTGTGTGTCAGTTATAGCCCGACAGGCGTCCAGAACCGCTGAGCGTGATCAGACGTCCACCAACCGCAATCGGTGCAATATAGACGGGATCATTGATATCCCGGGTCACGCTGATCTGGCCGGTTTTCGGGTCCACCCCGGCCAATTGCCCCTCGCTCGAAGCGAACCACAAACGGCTGCCAGCAAGGATCGGTCCGGCCCAGGTCGATCTTTTCTTCTTCTCTCTAATCGATGGCAACTTGCTTGACCAGCGAATTTTGCCATTCTTGCGATTGAGGGCAAAGACGCGATCATCCAGATCGATCACGAACATACTGTTGCCGGACACGACGGGAGCATGGCTCGACCCGATCGAGCGATCCCACAAGCGATCACCGTCCTTCAACCGCAACGCGGCAGTGTTGCCGCTGACGCTTGAGACATAGGCAACGCCGTCATCGATAACAGGCCCACCAGCAATCGAGGAAATACCAGAGACAGCGAACCGGCGCGTGCCCCTGACGACCGTATCGGACCAGATCATTTCGCCGTCATTGAGATTAAGCGCCACCAGCTCGCCCGACGTTCCGGTGAACAGGACGGTTTTGCCACTGACCGCAGGCGCAGCCGCGCCGACCAGTCCAGTGCCTTCAGGAATGCCATTGAATGCCCACAGCTCGGTGCCGTCGGATACACTGACCGCATAGATCGAGTTGGTCGCCGTCACAGCCAAGACCTTGTCGCCCACGACCACAGGAGCCCCGCGCGCAGGCGCATCAAGCTGGAACGTCCACAAGCGACGGCCCGACCCACCTTCCAAAGCGATCAACTCACTGAAGCCGGTTGCCGCAAACACCCGGGCGCTGTCCATAGCGACAGCACCACCCGGCGCAATACCCTTTTCATTTTCAGGTCGAACAGAGACCTTCCAGATGCGGCCACCGTTGCTCGCATTGATCAGCGCAACCTCACCGTTGGGAGAATAGACCGCAACACGACCACCATAGGATACCGGGCGGGCACCAGCGCGAGCGTTGTCTTCACCACCACGAATGGCAGCTTCGGCACTCCACACACGCGAGCCCTGCCCGCTATAGGAAACGTTTGGTGGATTGTTGGTCAGCGGACCACCAACCTGCCCCCAGGAGGTAAAGGCAACCGCCCCACCGATGGAAACAGGTGAGGAATCCTCGGATTCGATCGCTTCATCCGTGGCGAACATTGACTGGCGCTCACCGGGAAGGATCACTTCCTTCTCCTTGAACGGGTTCACACTGTCAGCAACGTCGGTAACACTCGCACAGCCCGCCAACAGTCCAGCAACAATCAGGGTTGCCACAGACAGGGAAGCAAAAGAGCGACCGGCTCCTTTATAAAGAGCGCGCATTTGCGTCATTAACTCGTCTCCTTGGCCTGCGGTGCGATCTTGGACCGCAGGAAGCCAGTGTAGATTTCCGCGCGCTGGCGCATCTGGGACGGGGTTTCCGCATCCGCCGCGATCCGCTCGGCAATGGGAAGCGCCTTGTCAAACGCCCCTTGTTCGATATGGGCGAGCATAACCAGCTCACGGGCACTGTGACGATAGGCATTGTTGTCCATCAGCCCCGAGAGCTGAACGATCACCTCATCCGCCTTGCCCTGATCGAGCAGCAACATGTTGGCACGAATGCGCGCCAGATCCTGAATCACGGACTGAACGTCGGCATCGGAGGCAACCGAATTATAGATGGAAATCGCTTCGTCGACGTCCCCCGTCGAAGCCTTTTCGGCTGCGATGCGCATTTCAGCAAGCATCGGATATCCGCCACTTCCATCAGCCGCGAGCGCTTCCAGCGCCTCAACGGCCTTTGCCTGCTCGCCTGCCTCCGACAAATCCAGAGCAGCAACAAGAGCATCCCCGGACTGGGCCGCCTGCGTTTGGCGCCAATAGTCATAGCCTTTGGACGCGGCGGTCCCAACAACGATCAGAAGGGCAAAGCCGATGACGAAGGGGCCAAACCTGTCCCACAACTTCCGGATTTGCTCATTGCGGATCTCTTCATCGACCTCGCGAATAAAATCGGACTCTGACATTCTTCCTCACTTGTCGTGGCCGCGACGCACGGGTCGCATCTCACACTACTCTTAATCGTTGAAACAGGACTGGCTGTCCCGTATCTGATCGTTTCTGCTTCGTCGCCCGGCTCACAGCGGGCGTCAAGGCCAATTCCGTTGCCGGACATTAGCGGCTCAGATCGCAGGACGCAATCACCCCAAGCCCTTTCAGCGGTCGATCGCGCCGGTTTATGACAGACAAATGCACACTTGTGCACCCTAGTGCCGCATGAAACACCGCGCACACCCCAGCACCTTGGCAGACAGTCCGCCGGTCACGTCTATGTCCGAAGCCATTGTGGCAGCATTTGGATCAGCTTAACGCACTCAGCCGCTTTTATCAGTCAAGACACAGAAATCAGCCCAGTGGCGCAACATCAAACAGCCATTCGTGAAGCCAGAAGACCATGGCCACATAGAAGACAAGACCGAGCACAACGGCGAGAATGTCATATTTCACTTGCCCTTGCGGTATAACCACAAGACCAGCCCGAATGCGCCGCTTGAGCGAGATGCGATAGGAGACGGCAAACAACAGGAAGAAGACAAACAGCATCACATCTGCAACCGACCCGTTTGCGATCAGATGCGCCAGCGCCCAGATCTTGATTGCAACGGAAAAAGGCGACGTCAGCCATTGCTTCAACTTGCCCGCAAACGGAGCCGCAAATCCGATGATACAGGCGAACAGCATCAGAGTTGCCGCAAGGTGACGCGTCCAGATCGGCGGATACCACAGCATGATCTCGTTGCGGCTATCGAAATAGCCCTTCAAGATAAGAGCGATGGAGACCAGCGCAACCACCCCATGCAGCATGCGATAGCCCATCAGCCCCAACCGGGAGGTCAGCTTTTCCTTGGTTTCAGGCGATTGCGGAATGAGGTGAATGGCCAGGAAGAGCACGAAGCCAAGAATCATGAACAGCATGAGGATGATCCAGTCAAATGAGAAGACAGTCTGTAAGGCTCGCACGCAAGCAACACCGCGTGTCTGGTCATCACCGGAAGACATCCGTCAGGTCACAGCGAGCCGTAAAAAGCGATAGCGGCTGAGCCGGTCAGAGTCAATTGTTGAGCACCAAGCTCCAAATATTTGACTTGCCCGTTTCCGCGGCTCAGCGCATTGCCCAAGAAAAAATGACACCCCCTCGAAACTTGAGGTTGCACGGGGCCAAACATCAGCATTTTTCATACAGACCGTGGCAAATCGCCTACATCCAGCGATTTCAGCACAAAATGTTATTGACGACACCCGTGGCTTCGCCCACCCTGAAGATCTGCAAAGATAAGTAGACTATCGATCCCGTCCGCAACCCTAGAGTTTCGGCAAAAGAGCGCTCTGACCAATGAGTTCTCAGGCCAATGTACGGAAAGAAACAGTCATGCCTATTTCTCTGAAAGACGCCATGCAGCTTCTGGAAGGCAAACGCATTGAAGTCAGCGTCCTGAGCGAGACGACAAAGCAAGCACGCGCGGTTGTCGAGCTGGACCAACCGAGTGTCGGTCGCCTGTCCCGAATGGATGCGCTACAGAGTCAGGCCATGGCTCAGGAGGTTGAGCGCCGCCGGGAGCTGGAATTGCTGCGCATCGAACAGGCGGTCAAGCGGCTGGAAAGCGGCGACTTCGGCTACTGCATCGAATGCGACGCCGAGATACCGCTCAAGCGACTAGAAATAGACCCCACAGCAACGCACTGTGTAAAATGTGCAGAGGCTGAGGAAAAGCGGAAGAAAAACTGAATAATATCCCCGCTATTCAAGTTGAAACGCAGTCCCTACTCCGATTGAACCACTCAACGGGCAGAATCTTTCCGTTGAAACGCGTTTTTTATTGCCAAACCCACAAATTCTGGCGTTTCATATAAAACGCATTTCAAGAGAATAATAATTCGCCTAGCGACATCAGTCATTTGTCTCATCCAGTGGTTCGGGAGTTCTAAACATGTTTCACACATTCGCTTCGACTAGCCCCCAATGCTTTCTGCATACAAAAGCCCGCGTCCTTGTCACGCTGTTGGCGTTGGTCCTGCTTGGTCCGATGACAACCACAGCGTCCGCAGGTCGCGTTGGCGTCAAGATTGACCTGAGCAGTCAGAAAATGTACGTGACAGTCAACGGCTTTCGCCGTCACACATGGCCGGTCTCGACTGCCCGGCGCGGCTATCGCACCCCCATAGGCAGCTTCAGACCAACCCGCATGCATGCCAAGTATTTCTCCAAGAAATACCATGGCTCCCCCATGCCACACTCGATTTTTTTCCGCGGCGGCTATGCCATTCACGGCACCGGTGCCATCAAGAATCTCGGCCGACCCGCATCCCATGGCTGCGTCCGCCTGCATCCAACCAATGCGCGCAAGCTCTTCGCACTGGTCAAAAAGAACGGCCCCGCCAACACCCACATCAGCATTCGGCGATGACAAAAAGCAGGCTGCCTGCGTCTCTGGTCAGCCTGCAGGGTCACGAAAAACATGCAAAAAATGCGCAAAACTGGGCTTTTATCTGAAAATTGAGGGATTTACAGAACCCAAATTAGGGAAAACTAACTATTTATTATCAAAAAATTAAATATATACAGGATATTCTAATTTCGTCTCAATATGACACCTTCTCCTCCCTCGGTGTCAGACCTCCCAAGAGACGACACTAGGCGCGGCCCGTTCCTCCTACCACGGGTTCGCGCTTTTCTTTTTCCCAAAATTGCCACAACAAGTCTAAAACCAAGCGCAAACCGGAGCGCCTGAGAGCATCGACTATGCCTTGCTTTTTGGCGGCAATGCGCCGACGAAGCTGACAGACAGGCTCAGCAGATCAGTAAGCACGGCATCGGGGCATTCCTCTGCAGCGATCTGAACAAAGCCGTTCATGCGCCGCTGGCCGTTGATCATGTGCGAGACATTGGGAACAGCGAGCGCTTCAGTTACATTGTCCTTGCCCACTCGAAACATGAATAATGGCACCCCCGCCCGCTCGCGGCCGGCCCGTTCGTTGAAAACGCCGCCGATCATGTTGCCGGAGAGTAGAAAGCAGAGCCCGCCCATCATTTTGACTTCCCTGACATCGGGCAGTCCAGTGAGCCCGTCGCGCATCCGCTCGGCTACCTCTTCATCATAAGCCATGAAGCCCCCTCAAAAAAATCTCGTTGAGGAAACGATATCACGAAGAAAAAAGGAGAGGAAATAGCACAATCAGGCTCACCGGGCTGACACGCGACCAAGCGAACAAGAAAAACTCAGCGCAGCAACTTGAGTGAACCGGTCAGGGACTTCACCCATTTGGCAGGCCCTGCAAGACCCACCCCATCAATTACCTCTTCCGACAGATCCTTTTGAGGCAGGCTCGCCTCGTAATCCTCATAGGCATGGAGCGTACGCGCAAAAGCAGGAAACGGCACAACGGCGCGGTCGTCCGGGCGCTCCAGCGCTTTCAGCATAAGGGCCCGGATCGCCTCGCCATCGGCCTGCAGGATCGGCACCGGTACGCGCGAGCTGACATCAATTTCGCGCCCCTCGATATCGACGAGGGTTCTGGCCCCCAGATCCTGAACACGCGCACCAAGCCCGATGGCAATGGCACCAGCCGTATTGGCCATAAGCCCGACGGGCAACTGCGGGTTCACGATGATGGCTGTGCGGATCTCACTGATTTTTGACATGGCAAATTCCTTTCGTTGAAAGGACCGTATCGCCAAGCCCATGGAATCTCCTGTTTCTGATTGCGAAAATCACATGTAATTTGGTAGGGTCTACCTAATTTTCGATTATATCAGGTAGATTCCCCATGAAACTGGACCCCATTGACCGCCGCATCCTGAACAACCTGCAGACTGAGGGAAGACTGACCAATCAGGCCCTGTCCGAACAGGTGGGTCTATCCACCACCCCTTGCTGGCGAAAGGTGCGCCAGCTCGAAGAGAGCGGCGTCATCGAAGGCTACTCGGCGCGCCTCAACCGGCGAGCGGTTGGACTTGGCGTGCTCGCCTTCATCCGCGTCAAAATCGACAGCCATGACAGAGAAGAATCAGAACAATTTGCCGAGCAGGTCCAGACGCTGAAAATGGTCATCGCTTGCTACAGCCTTGCGGGCGACGCGGACTTCCTCTTGCAGGTCGTCGCCAAAGATCTTGATGATTATGCCGATTTTGCCATGAACGAAATTCGCCGCCTCCCCCGCATCAAGGAGATGCAAACGACGATGGTCCTCAAGGAAATCAAACCGTTCAGCGGCTATCCGCTGGAGGCATGACGCCAGATGCTAAAGCAAAGAAAGAAGCCGGGATGACGGCAGAACCGTGGCAAATTCACCATTAAGGCTGGCCAGTGCGGTCTTGTGAATGAGGTCCGAACTGAGCCTCTCACCATCAAGCCCTACCCTGTCAAAACAGGCCGTAGCGTCAGACACAAGATAGGTCTCATAGCCGTAATTCCCGGCCATACGCGTGGTGGTCGAGACACAATGATCCGTGGTCAGCCCAAGGATAACAAGCGTATTGCAGCCCTTGCCATCAAGGATGTCTTTGAGGTCTGTGCCGATGAAGCTGCTGTTGACGGACTTGGTAACGATCGTCTCGCCTTCAAGCGGCGTGGCCAACGGATGGAACTGAAATCCGGCATTGTCTTGGTGCAGCTTCGAGTTTGGATCGCTTGAGCTATGCCGGACATGGATCACCTCCAGCCCGGCAACGCGCCACGCATGAATAACTCGGGCGACGACCTCTTCTGCCTGAGGGTTGTTGCGCCCCCCACCCCAATAGGCTTCATCCTGAAACCCCATCTGCACATCGATGCAAAGGAGAATGGGGGATTTTTCACGCAAACTCATCGCTCACCCTTTGGTGCTGGCAATCCTTACTCCCACTCGATGGTTCCGGGAGGCTTGGAGGTGACATCATAGACCACGCGGTTGATGCCCTTCACCTCATTGATAATGCGCGTTGCCGCCTTGGCGAGAAAATCCATATCGAAGTGATAGAAATCCGCGGTCATGCCATCCACCGAAGTAACGGCGCGCAATGCACAAACGAATTCATAGGTCCGCCCATCGCCCATGACACCCACGGTCTGCACCGGCAGCAGAACGGCAAAAGCCTGCCAGATGGCATCATAGAGGCCAGCCTTGCGGATCTCATCAAGATAGATCGCATCGGCCTGACGCAGAATTTCCAGCTTCTCGCGGCTGATGCCACCCGGGCAACGAATGGCAAGCCCCGGTCCGGGGAAAGGATGGCGCCCGACAAAACTTGCCGGCAAGCCAAGCTCACGACCAAGAACGCGCACTTCGTCCTTGAACAATTCCCGCAGCGGCTCGACCAATTGCATATTCATGCGCTCGGGCAAGCCGCCCACATTGTGGTGCGATTTGATCGTCACTGACGGGCCACCGGTGAAGGAGACTGATTCGATCACGTCCGGGTAGAGCGTGCCCTGCGCCAGAAAATCAGCACCGCCCAGTTGGTTGGCTTCATCCTCAAACACATCAATAAACAGGCCGCCAATGATCTTGCGCTTGCGTTCCGGATCAGTCTGCCCCTCAAGGGCAGAAATGAAGATCTCGGACGCATCCACATGCACCAGCGGAATGTTGTAATGCTCACGGAATAGCGTGACGACCTGCTCGCTTTCATTCAGGCGCATCAAACCCGAATCCACATAAATGCAGGTCAGTTGATCGCCAATCGCCTCATGGATGAGGACGGCGGTGACGGAAGAATCGACCCCGCCAGACAGGCCGCAAATGACTTTCTTGTCGCCCACCTGATCCTGAATCTTCTTGATCGCAGAGGCCCGGAACTGCGCCATCGACCAGTCGCTCTTACAGCCACAGATATTATGCACGAAGTTGGACAGGAGCTTGGCTCCATCGGGCGTGTGCACCACTTCAGGATGGAACTGAACCCCATAGAAACGGCGACGTTCATCGGCAATCACAGCGAACGGGGCACCTTCCGAGGTAGCAATAACATCAAAACCGCCCGGTAAACCTTCGACACGGTCGCCATGGCTCATCCAGACCTGATGTCGGCTGCCAAGCCCCCACACACCGTCGAACAAGGGGCTCTTTTCCTTGATCTCGATAAAGGCGCGGCCAAATTCGCGGTGCTCGGAGCTTTCGACCCGACCGCCCAATTGTGTGCACATGGCCTGTTCGCCATAGCAGATGCCAAGCACCGGGATACCGGCATGGAACACAGATTGCGGCGCTCTTGGCGATCCCATCTCAGCGGTCGACGCAGGCCCACCGGACAGAATAACGCCATTGGGCTTCATCTCTTCAAAAGCCTCTTCGGCATTCTGGAAAGGCACGATCTCCGAATAGACCCCAGCCTCTCGGACACGCCGTGCAATCAGCTGCGTGACCTGCGATCCAAAATCGATGATGAGAATCTTTTGCGTCATGCGTCTCTTTCCTGTCTGTATCGGGCCTGCCTGAACCATAAGCCGTATCATGAGACATTCATTCGAACGCCCCGTGCTGGACTAACTTAACCTCTTACGACCTCACCCAACCAAAGGCAATCATCATTGCCGCCAGCCAGCCGCAGGAAGGAAAAATAACCAACACTTTCCCCATCCGTCTGGAGCAATGCCCTTCAGTCGGCCGACCGGAAACCAGGTGCGGCTCTTGCGCCAGCCCTCACCACCAGATCCGATTCAACAGGCTCTAGACCAGCGACTTGAGCAATTGCGACAATCGAATGCGGTCCTGAACATTCATGCCTTTGAGGAAATCCGATTCCATCTCGATCACGCTTTGCCCGATCTCTGCCGCAACATCGCGCCCTTTCTTGGAGGTCCTGAGCACCACAAGCCGCTTGTCCTGCTTGTTCACATCCCGCTTGATCAGCTTGCGATCCGTAAGCCGTTTGGCGGCGCGGGACACGGCAACCGTATCAAGAAGGGTGCGCGGTTCGATCTCGCGCACGGATACGGCCCCCTCGCGGGCAAGGCTTGCCAGCACCTGCCATTCGGCAAGGCTCATATCCCAATCCTCGGCGAGCGCCTTCGACATGCGGCGCGAGATTCCTTGCGCCACTTCGAGCAATCGATAGGGAAGAAAATTCTCAAGGGTAAAGGCTTCATCGCTGGCTAGCGGTGTCGCTGGCTTGGACCGCTGTCTGGCCTTGCCGCGCGGCTCGACCGCCACGCCTTCATCCGGATCGGATTTCGGCTGCGGAGGCACCATCTCCGGCAAGGAGTCGAACATCGAGACCTGAAACGGATCTTTTGACTTCGACATCAGTTCATTTCCCTTGTTACGATCTGCATCTTGACAAATCGACTTACACCAGAGCCGAGGGAAACTCAATTCACTTGATATGAAATTTTCCCAAGAGTCTGAAATAACTCACCAAGGGAATCAATCAGACCTGCGTTCCATGACAGCAAAGTAAAAACCATCGGTGCCGGTCGAGGCCGGGGTGAGCGTCACACTCATCATGTCCGCCGACCATGGCTGTGGCGCTTCAAAGCCATAAAGATCCTGCCAGACCTCGCCTGCCGAGACGAGTTCGAAGTCGGGATTGCTGGCAACGAAATGATAAATCTGCTCTTCATTTTCCGCCGGCAGCACCGAGCAGGTGATGTAGACAAGAAACCCACCGGGCCGCACGAAATGACGCGCCTGCGCCAGAGCGATCTGTTGCTCCTCAACCCGTTTGTCGAGCTGCTCCTCGGTCAACTTCCACTTGGTCTCTGGCCGTCGCCGCCAAGTGCCGGTGCCCGTACAGGGTGCATCAACGACAACACGATCCATGCGACCCACCAGATCATCAAGCACGCCTTCATTGGGCGTGCGGGTCTGAACGTTGCGCACGCCTGCCCGCGATAGCCTGTCAACGATCGGCGCAAGCCTTGCGGCATCCATGTCATAGGCATAGATCTGGCCCTTGTTTTCCATCCGCGCGGCCATGGCCAGCGTCTTGCCACCAGCTCCGGCGCAATAGTCGAGCACCTGCTCTCCCTTGCCGGGAAAAATGAGACTGGAGACGATCTGGCTGCCCTCGTCCTGCACTTCATAGAAGCCCTTACGGAAGGCGGGATCACCCTGAATATTGGGTTGGCGATAGTCCCCGGGACCAGCAGGAAAACGCAGACAGGTTGAGCTCAGCTTGGTGTGTTTCGGATTGAAACGGGACAGCTCCTTTGCCACCTTGTCGACCGAGCTCTTGAGGGTGTTCACCCGAATATCCACCGGCGGCCGTTTGGCAAAAGCCAGCGCCTCAGAGAGCGCTTCATCCTCAAAGGTTTCAAGAAAGGGCCCCTCAAGCCATTCGGGGATGTTCCCCTTGACCCAGAAAGGCGCATCGGCAAGCGACCGAGCCTTGATCGCGGCACTCTCTTCATCGCTGAGCGGAGCGGGTGCATGGGTATCCTCGGCGATCATCGCCGCAATGTCATCTGCACTCTTGTCCCAGTCAAAAGCCATGGCACCCATGGCGAGCGCACGCGGGCTGTCTGCCCCCATCCGCCAGGCATGGGACGCCCGACTGCGCAGAGCATCATAGACAATGTTGCCGATGGCCGAACGATCTCCCGATCCGGCAAAACGGTGATTGCGTCCCCAATCCTTGAGCGCCTCGGCAACTGGACGTTTGCGACCCTCCACCTCTTCGAGCACTTCGATTGCAGCTTGCAGACGGCCACCCAGTTTCATTGTCTTTTCCCATGAAATAATTCGAAATCAGAGGCGATGATATAGAGCACAAAGGCCCGCTTTCCAAGAGAAAACCGGCCTCTCTCCGTCCGTGATTGCGAGAAAAGGCATCAAAGGTGGATAAGGGTCACCTAACGCTCCCAGACACACACCCGCGCAACGGAGGCGCTGTTCGTCCAGCACTCGGGTTCATCAGCAGTGCGAAAATAGAGTCCGGGCATGGCACGATAGCGCCCGTCGTTAAAATCGATGTGCCCCCGCGCCGACTTGCCATTCTTGAGAATATCGAGCGTGATCGTCGGACGCCCCCTGGCGGTGATCGTAAAACTTCCATCGCTGCCATGGTTTTTGACGTCACAGCTATAGTATCTCTGCGTCGAGGTGTAGCATTCGGCAGGTCTTGCTTCAGCAGCGCCAGCAGCGCCCACGACAAATCCCGCCAGCCAGGCGAGTAACAAAATCAGCAAATAGACGCGCGAAATCGGCACTGATAGATTCTCCGATGACATCATTGGCAAAGAAACGCTCGGTCACTCAATGGTAATATCCACCAACAGGATCGCCAAGCCAAAAGGCGCTTTCCCCACGGCGACATACAATCGATCACTCATCCCCGAAGGAAATGATGCCGCTGCGCATTTGCCAGAATTCATATTTGTAATAAAAGGCGTGAGCAAGGCGGTTGGAGACGCCAAAACAGGATGCAAACTGGGTAAAGAGCTCCGAGGAAACAAGCGGCACTGTCTGGTTGGCAGCACCGCCAAGCCATTCGTTCTCCTGCCGAACTCCGAGAATGACATCACGCGTCAACCCCGTTGCGCCATCACCGGGCTCGATCAGCCCCAGCACCAACTCGAAACAATCCCACAAGGCAGCAAGCCCGGGCATATCCTGCAAGGTCAGGCCAAAGACCTGCTCCTCTGACGCACTGAGCTGATACCAGTCATCACCTCGATAGCTCGCCGGGTCTACCCCGGCCAAAGCCTGCTGTTGCTGATAGAAGTGCAATCTCATGCGATCCGTCGCAGACATCTGCCCAGCCTCCAAAACTCAAGACAATGAAGGCCCCATCAGGCCAACCAGACATAGCAGAAAGCATTCTTCCGTCCGATGCAACCCCTTGGCAACCAACAAAAAGGCTGCGATCACAGAACGTGATCGCAGCCCTCATGAAAAATCATACGCTCCTAATGAAGCGCAACCATCAATTCGTCGTGCCGTAGTTGGGGCTTTCGCGGGTGATGGTCACGTCATGGGCGTGGCTCTCGCGGAAGGATGCGGACGAGATGCGGACGAATTTCGCCTTTTCACGGAATTCCGGCAGATCCTTGGCACCCGCATAGCCCATGGCGGCGCGAAGACCACCGGCGAGCTGATGCAGAACGGCCGAGACCGGCCCTTTGTAAGGCACCTGACCTTCAACCCCTTCTGGGACGAGCTTGAGCTTGTCGCGCACTTCGGCCTGAAAATACCGGTCGGCAGAGCCACGCGCCATCGCGCCCATGGACCCCATGCCGCGATAGGATTTGAACGAACGACCCTGATAGAGATAGACCTCACCGGGGCTTTCATCGGTGCCAGCGAGCAACGAGCCAACCATCGCAACTTTCGCCCCGCCAGCCAGCGCCTTGGCCAGATCGCCGGAATATTTGATACCACCATCAGCAATGACCGGAACGCCTGAGTCCTCGGCAGCTCTGGCGCAATCCATCACAGCGGTCAGCTGCGGCACGCCAACACCGGCAACGATCCGCGTGGTGCAAATCGATCCCGGCCCGATGCCGACCTTGATGGCATCGGCCCCTGCGTCGATCAGCGCCTTTGTGGCGTCGGCGGTGGCAACGTTGCCTGCAATGACCTGAACCTGATTGCTGTCTTTCTTGATGCGACTGACCACATCAAGCACGGACTGGCTGTGCCCATGTGCGGTGTCGACCACCAGCGCATCCACTTCCGCGTCGATCAGGGCACCAGCCATCTCATAGCCCTTGTCCCCCACCGAACAGGCGGCGGCAACGCGCAAACGCCCTTGAGCGTCCTTGCAGGCATTGGGATTGAGGCGGGATTTCTCGATATCCTTGACCGTGATCAGCCCGACGCAGTGGAACTTGTCGTCGACCACCAAGAGTTTCTCGATGCGGTGCTGATGCAAAAGGCGTTTGGCTTCGTCCTGATTGACCTGTTCGGTCACGGTGACGAGATTGTCGCGCGTCATCAATTCATAAACGCGCTGATCCGGGTCGGAAGCAAAACGTAGATCGCGGTGGGTCAGGATGCCAACGAGTCGACCGGTTTTCTCGCCATCCTTGGAGCCTTCAACAACCGGCACACCGGAAAAGCCGAACTTGCGGGTGAGAGCCTTGGCTTCAGAAACGGTGTAATCTGGGGTGATGGTCAGCGGGTTGACGACCATGCCGCTTTCGAATTTCTTGACCTGTCGTACCTGCTCGGCCTGTTCCTCGACGGTCAGGTTCTTGTGGATGACCCCCATGCCGCCGGCCTGTGCCATGGCGATTGCCATCTTGGCTTCCGATACGGTGTCCATTGCGGAGGAAAGAATAGGCAGGTTTAGCTCGATTTCCTTGGTCAGGTTGGTCGAGATATTCACCTCGCCCGGCATGACGATGGAATGGTCAGGCTGCAGCAGCACGTCATCAAACGTGAGCGCCTCGCTACCGGTGGAAGTTTCGATGATGATGGCCATGCCAACGTTCCTCTGAGTTTGGTCTACGCGGCGGGGAAGCAGGCGCAAACGCAGTGCCAAAAGGATAAAAGCCCCTATCGTTTCCCCCGGCAATCGCTGGTGGAAGGCGTGGGAAACAGGAGCATTTTTGCTAGAAGTTGACGCTGGTCACTACCACGGTTATCGCGCCTTGCAAAGAGGAAAGATTGATACGGCACGGTTTTTGCGTCATTGTCCGCCACTTCTTTTTAATCCGGAGCAATCCGGCCAATGGAAGACATTTCAACCGATGCCGTTTTGGCGACGATCCCAACGCCACCGAGCGCAATCAGGCCGCACCCTTGATCTTGAAAACAAAATCGTCGTAGGACACTGCGTTGTCGGCAACAACCCGCTCGAGCAAAGCAGACGATCGGATGAGGCCCTGCTTTCGATTGGTCTGGCTTCTTTCTTCTTCGATCAATTGCCTGTAGAGCGGCTCCACATGCGTCCGGATCAGATCGTGATCAGGCGCCCGACGTGCGGAATGATACCCCACGACCTCCCCCTTGGAATTGATGCTCGGGGTAATGTGGGCAAAGACCCAATAGAAATCATTCTGCTTGGTGCGGTTTTTGACAAAGGCAAACACCTCATGGCGCAAGGCCAACCGGTCCCAAAGCAGCTTGAAGACCGCCCTTGGCATGTCTGCATGACGCACGATGCTGTGCTGCTGGCCCATCAGTTCTTTGAACCTGTAGCCACAGACCTCACAGAACAAGGCATTGGCGTAGGTGATCCGCCCCGTCAGATCGGTCTTTGAAACAATCAGCTCATTGGGATCAAAAAAGACCTCTTTCATGACTTATCCTCAAATGACATGGCCTAATGAATTCCATTTCAAGTCAACAATTCGGTTCTAATAACAAGTAATTAGAACCAGTTTGACCTTAAAAAATCGCTAAAATCCGATTTTTGCCTATTTATAACAATTGCTTAGAATAATTACATAAGGGTATTTACCTGCGCCATTTTGGCGCATGGACCCATAGCGCCGATCTCAGCTTTGCTCGTTATAATGAATGCGATGGCCTGTGTTCAGATTGCATTGGGCTGCCCCGAACGGGCCATGAATCATACCCGGAGAACCCAAAGAATGACTGAAGGAACGGTGCGCAACTTCCCACCCGTCGTTGCGCGGCTCACACAATTCCTGCCGCTAGTGCCTCTGGAACGACTGATCGCAACCGCAGCGGACCGCGTCGCGACCCAGCACCCCGAGTTTTTTGATCGGTTGGGCGACTATGCCGACAAATCCTTTGTGGTTGTCCCCACTGATCTCGACTGGGTCGCGCGGATCACCTTTTACGACGGGCGCGTGCAGATCCGGCTGTCCCGTTCAATCGAGAGCTTTGCCAATCGCGATGTGACGGTAACGGCGCCTTTCCTCTCCCTGCTCAATCTGCTCGATGGCAAGGAGGACGGCGACGCGCTGTTCTTCTCGCGCGATCTTTCCATCGAAGGCGACACAGAGGCGGTCTTGGCCCTGCGCAATGCACTTGATGATGCGGAGATCGACTTCATTCACGAGTGCGCCTCGATTGCCGGTCCGTTCAGCCAACCGCTTGAAACCGGCGGCAAGACCCTGCTCGACGCCTTGCGCAACAGCAGCTTCACCCGTTCAAGCGGCCCGGCGCATGCAGATGCTGCCTCCGCTCCAATGCCGGGGGCCTACCCGACCTGAACGCCCTCCAAAAACCGCTCGCGCTGACGCTCCTGATTTCGAAACTTTTAAAAGGCATGAAATGACCAACAACGCCATGGAACTTGTCTGTCCCGCAGGCACGCCGGCTGCCCTGCGCACTGCCGTCGATGCAGGAGCGGACACCGTCTATTGTGGCTTTCGGGATGAGACAAACGCCCGCAACTTCCCCGGTCTGAACTTCTCGATCAAGGAAATGCATCAAGGCATCGACTATGCCGCCCGGCGGAACGCCAAGGTGCTGATTGCGGTCAACACATTTGCGCAGGCAGGCCGAACCGAGTTGTGGCGCAACGCCATTGACGAGGTCGCTCGGTCCGACGCCCACGCGATCATTCTGGCCGATCTGGGCATGCTGGATTATGCAGCGAGCACCCATCCGGATTTGCGCGTCCATCTCTCTGTTCAGGCGGCCGCCGCCAACCCGGACATGATCAACTATTACGCCAGCGAGTTCGGCGTCCAGCGGGTGGTTCTGCCTCGTGTGCTGACGGTGCAAGAAATTGCGACCATCAATGCCGACATCACCTGCGAAACCGAGGTCTTCATTTTCGGCGGCCTGTGCGTCATGGCGGAAGGCCGCTGCTCGCTTTCCTCCTACTGCACCGGCAAATCACCCAACATCAATGGGGTCTGCTCCCCTCCCGGCTCGGTGCAATATGAAGAGCACAACGGCCAGCTCGAAAGCCGTCTGGAAGGCATAACCATCAACCAGTCTCCCAAAGGGGAAGCCGCAGCCTATCCGACCCTGTGCAAGGGAAGGTTCGAGTCGGCAGGTGAGATTGGCTATGTGTTTGAAGATCCGGTCAGCCTCAATGCCGCGCATATTCTGCCCCAATTGCAGAAGGCAGGCGTCACGGCACTCAAGATCGAAGGCCGCCAGCGCGGCAAGGCCTATATGGCACAGGTTGTCAAGAGTTTCCGGCAGGCGGTCGATGCCGTTGCCAGCGACCGTCAGGTCGATCTCGACGATCTGCTCGCACCACTGACTGAAGGCCAGAAGTCGACCAAGGGCTCCTATCAGAAGACCTGGCGATAACGGGGAGACAAACTCATGAACACAGCCGAACTGACACTTGGACCCTGCCTTTTCAACTGGTCCGAGGACGACTGGCGGGATTTCTATTTCCGCATGGCCGATGAAGCCGACCTTGATCTGATCTATGTCGGAGAGGCCGTCTGCTCAAAGCGCCTGCCGTTTCGCAACAAGATCCTGCCCGAGGTTCTCGAACGGCTCGAATCGGCTGGCAAGAAGGTGATACTCTCGACCCTTGCCCTCGTGACCACAAAGCCGGAGCGCAAGGCCCTTCAGGAACAATGCGAACAGGATCTTTTGACCGTTGAGGCCAACGACCTGACCGCCCTCGCCTTCTTGAAGAACAGGCCCTTCGTGGTCGGCCCCTATGTCAACATCTACAACGAGGCGACCATCAAGTCGCTGACCGACCGCGGTGCAACCCGCTTTGTCCTGCCGCCAGAAGTACCTGCAGAGACGGCTGCCGAGTTGATCCGTCATGCGCCCGAGCCAACCTACGAGATTCAGGTCTTCGGTCGCTTGCCGCTTGCCCTCTCTGCCCGCTGTTATCACGCACGCTTGCATCACCTGTCAAAAGACAGCTGCCGTTTTGTCTGCGATCAGGATCCTGATGGTCGCGCAGTCAACAGCCTTGCTGGCCAGCCTTTCCTCGCGGTGAATGGCATTCAGACCATGTCCTACGGCGTCCAACTTCTGCTTGAAGAACTGTCGACCTTGGCAGAAAGCGGCATCGGGGCTTTTCGCCTCTCGCCACACACCGGCGACATGGTGGCAGTCGCCAAGATTTTCCGCGCGGTCATGAACACTGATATGGAACCAGCGGAAGCGCGGGCCAAAATCGCCGAACTGATGCCTGAGCACAGCTTCGTCAACGGCTACATTCACGGTCAGCCCGGCATGCACCAGATCACCGAGGCCCTGACGCTCTCGGCGCACTGAGGGGAAAAGGCAGGCAAATAAAAAACGGGCACCAGTGGTCTGGTACCCGTTACAGAATAGATTTCATCTATTGTTCCCATCGTCTTTAGGTGCCTGTGATCAGGCTATGCAGGTGCGGCCCTTTTTGCCCTGTCCGCATTCCGGCATGTGACGATGAGTTAGTGCAAGCGAATCCACTCGCGGGCTTCGCGCTGTGCTTTCGACACATCAGCCTTCGACATTTCGCAAGCCAGCTCCTGACGACGAACAGCCGCTTCGTCATTGCCCTTCATGGCAGCCAGATTGAACCACTTGTGCGCTGCGATCAGATTGGGCTCACCGCGTTCTCCGATGGAGTAGGAAAGTCCCAGCTGAAAGAAAACCTCGCCGGTTGCTTCGGTGCCGATCCCGTTCAATTCGGCGCTGTCGAATTCGATGCGTGCCATTTTGTTTATCCCCGTTTCAACTCATTTCACCGGGCTTTTCGAGCCCCTTGGTTTCTGGACGAAAGCGTCCGTTTGATGAGTTCAATGTTGGAAGAAATCCCTCAATTCGACGTAAAAAACATTGGTTACCGCATTGAAAACAAAAGGTTATATCACTGTAAACTTTACCTTTCCTCAACCTTGAAATTGGCGGCTTGCCGCGAAAACCAAATCAAATTCTCAGCAAACATGAACAAACGCCCTAACCATTGAGAAACCATAGCTCATCTTTTCAACAAGCCGTTCCTAAGAATGCACAAGAAAAAGCAGCTCCCTTGAGGCACAAAAAAGCCCGCGCCGATACACCCGGCGCAGGCTGAAACGAAGGCCTGATGAGAACACACATGACTAGAACATCATCTTGAATCCGACGTGAGTGGCCTCAAACCCCAGTTGGTCATAAAAGCGCTGACCGTCCGTGCGCTTCTTGTTCGTGGTCAGCTGCATCAAGCCGCAGCCATCATTCCGGGCTTTCTCGATGGCCCAGGCAAACATCTTCCTCCCAACGCCCTGCCCGCGCACTGAGGCGTGCACGCGGACAGCCTCGATTTCAGCGCGTTTGCAGGCAGACAGGGATAGCCCCTGCATATAGACAAGCTGAAATGTGCCGACCACCGCGCCGTCCGGATCACAGGCAACATAGATGGTGTTGTTGGGATCGCTCGCAATGGCATCGAAGGCTTGCAGATAGGGTGCAAGATCCTCGCTGCGCTCGCGTCCCTTTCCAAGAAAGTCATCCCCCAGCATCGCAACAATGATCGCCACGTCCTCGCGGCGCGCTTGCCTGATCGTCGGTGTCATAATGCCTTGTCCATCCTCTCGTTCATCGTCAGCCAAACAGATGACTGAACCGGCGCGGGGCACAGCGCAGATACTGGTTCGAAGCAGAAATCGGATCACCGAAATGCGCTGCGGCATGCCATGGCCAGCGAGGATCATAGAGGACCGCTCGGGCAATTCCGATGAGATCCGCATCTCCGGTGGTCAAAATCCCCTCGGCCTGCTCAAACTCGGTGATCAACCCGACCGTAGCGACTGGAATGCCGACCGCTTCCTTCACGGCGCGTGCAAGGGGCACCTGATAATTGGGGCCCACCACGAGAGTCTGGTCAGGCGACAGGCCGCCACCTGAGACATCGATGGCATCGGCTCCAGCCGCCTCGAGCGCCTTGGAGAGCGAAACCGTCTCTTCGATGCTCCATCCCCCCTCGACCCAATCGGTTCCGGACAAGCGAACCGTCACCGGGCGCTCAGCCGGGAAAGCCTCGCGAACAATCTCGAAGATCTCCAGCGGAAACCGCATCCGGTTTTCAAGGGAGCCGCCATAGGCATCCGTGCGGTGGTTGGAAAGCGGCGATAGAAACTGATGCAGCAGATAGCCATGCGCCCCATGGATCTGAATCCCGTCAAGACCAAGGCGGCCGGCGCGGACCGCCGCATCGCGGAAGGCCGTGCGCAGTCGGTCCAGTCCGTCATCATCCAGCGCCTCGGGTGCCACATGCTCGGGCAGATAGGGAACAGCGCTCGGCGCGACCGTCTGCCAGCCATTGGGGGCGTTCGGAGCAATCTGCCCGCCGCCATCCCAAGGCTTTTGAGAAGACGCCTTGCGCCCAGCATGGCCAAGCTGAATCACCAGCGGCATACCCGACCAGCGCCGCACACCGTCCAGCACCCGCCCCATGGCTTTTTCGCAGTCATCATCATAGAGCCCGACGTCGCCATAGCTGATGCGACCGTCCGGGGTCACTGCGGTGGCTTCGATGGTCAGCGCCCCTGCTCCTGAATTGGCAAGGGTTCCCAGATGGATGAGGTGCCAATCACTCATTTGGCCATCCTCGGCGGAGTATTGACACATCGGAGCAATAACAATCCGGTTGGACAGCGAAAGCTTACCAATGGAAATTGGCGAAAACAGCTTTGACTTCATTTGACAGACCTCGAGAGCAGCATTTCAGGGAGAGGAGCGCGAAACTCGTAACAACCAGCCTCCGTACGGAGACTGGTTTTGTTTGTATCAGACGAAATTCAAACTGGCCAGAAACCCAGCAGGCCCTCAGAAAAGAGGCACGCCGGTAAAGTAAGGATGGCCAAACACCAGCGCGACATAAACGACGACCGAAATCAGCACAATGCGCACCTCTCTGCCCCAGCTTTTGACCTCCGGCGGCACATAGGCCCCGTCACGGTGATTGATCCCGAGGATCGAGACAACGGACCACAGCGCCATGCCACCAAAGAGCACCAGCGATCGCGGGTCGTTGTTGACCAGAAGATGGCCGATGGCCCAAAGCAGCACGCCGGTCAGCATCGGATGGCGCAGATAAAGCCGAATACGGCTCGGTGCCTTGGCTGCACCGAACAGGATGATCGCGATCAACACCAGACCATAGGTAATATGGTGCAACCCATACCCGTCAAAGAGATCGTAACCAACCTCGACACTTCGCCACCCAAAGATGATAAGGCCCAGAGAGGCAAAAATCAGCAGTGCAAAGATGCCGCGATAGGCTTTCTCTCCCATTTGGTCGATAAGCCCGGCCCGCACCGTGGGCATGAATACGGGAAACAGATGCACAAGCGACCACAGCAGCACACCGACAACTAGTAAAATCATGTTTGGTCCTCATTCCAGTCGGCCCCTGTCACCCGGTGGGAAAGTCCAAGGGGATCAGGGGGCACAAATTAGTTATCGCCATAACTATATAGCATCACATTGGTCTTTTCTACTCAGTAGAACGCCGGAAGGTTGCCTGGCTTTGACCGCCAACATATTCCACCCCACCGTAAAACGACAAAAGGGCGCAACCATCATTGCGCCCTTTCTTGTCAAATATGCAAAACCGGAATGGACCTCAAAGCCCGAGTTTTTCCTTCAGGATCTGGTTCACAGCCTGCGGATTGGCCTTGCCCTGAGAGGCTTTCATCACCTGACCGACAAACCAGCCGATAAGACCCGGCTTGTCCTTGACCTTCTCGACCTGATCGGGATTGTTGGCAATGATCTCGTCGATGATGGCCTCAATGGCACCAGTATCAGTGACCTGCTTCATGCCCTTGGCTTCAACCACCTCGGCAGGGTCCCCACCCTCTGTCCAGACGATTTCGAACAGATCCTTGGCAATCTTGCCTGAGATATCACCAGCCTTGATAAGGTCAACGATCTTGCCCAGCTGATCGGCAGAAATCGGGCTTTGTTCGATATCCATGCCTTCTTTGTTCAACCGGCCCAGCCACTCGTTGATGACCCAATTAGCAGCAAGCTGCGCATCGCGTCCCGAAGAGACTTTTTCGAAGAAGTCAGCAAGACGCTTGGAAGACACCAGCACCGATGCATCATAGGGCTTGAGGCCCAGCTTGGTAATGAACCGCTCGCGCTTGTCATCGGGCAGCTCGGGCAGACCTTGCTTCAACTCGGCCACATAGGCGTCATCGAATACAAGCGGCAGCAAATCAGGATCGGGGAAGTAGCGATAGTCATGCGCCTCTTCCTTGGATCGCATGGAACGGGTCTCGCCCTTCTTGGGATCATAGAGGCGCGTTTCCTGATCAATAGAGCCGCCGTCTTCCAGAATCGCTATCTGGCGACGGGCCTCAAAATCAATCGCCTGCCCAATAAAGCGGATCGAGTTCATGTTCTTGAGCTCGCAGCGTGTCCCAAGCTCGTCTCCAGGGCGGCGCACGGACACGTTGACGTCCGCGCGCATGGAGCCTTCTTCCATATTGCCGTCCGAAGTGCCCAGATAACGCAGGATGGTGCGCATCTTGGTCATGTAGGCCTTGGCTTCATCTGCCGACCGGATATCAGGCTTGGAGACGATCTCCATCAGCGCAACACCGGAGCGGTTGAGGTCCACGAAGGACATGGTCGGATGCTGATCATGCATCGACTTACCCGCATCCTGCTCCAGATGGAGGCGTTCCACTCCCACCTCGATCCGTTCGCCATCGAGCATGTCGAGAATGACCACGCCTTCGCCGACGATCGGATCCTTATATTGCGAGATCTGATAGCCCTGCGGCAGATCGGGGTAGAAATAGTTCTTGCGGTCAAACAGCGACCGGTTGTTGATCTTGGCCTTGAGGCCCAGACCGGTCCGAATGGCCTGACGCACGCATTCCTCGTTGATGACCGGCAACATGCCAGGCATCGCCGCATCAACGAAGCTCACATGGTTGTTCGCTTCGCCACCGAACTCGGTTGCAGAGCCGGAAAATAATTTCGCTTCAGAGGAGACCTGGGCATGGATTTCCATACCCACAACGACTTCCCAGTCGCCGGTGGCTCCCTTGATCAGTTTGCTGGACGCTTCAGCCATGTTTTCGTCCTCGGATCTTGCGGAGCGCTCAGAAGAGCCGCTCACTTCACAATCGGCCAGCGCTTAAGCGCCGGGTGTATCATTCTTATCAGCCAGACGGGCAGCGATGGTCGCAGCCTCGTAGTCGATATTGACTTCAATGAGTTCTTCCCAGAACTGCATGTAGAGATCAGGGGCCAGATCGACAGCTTCAAGCTCGGCAAGCACCTTGTCGAGCACATCCTTGACGCGGGCTTCCACCCGCGCCTCACTGGGATCGCTCTTGATCTCTGCCATGCGTCGCACATAGGCATCCCGCTGAGCAAACAGAGCGACAAGGGACTTGTCGATCCTGTCGATTTCCTCGCGGATATGAGCCTTTTCCGTGCATTCTTCAGGCTTGCGCATTGCGTGTCTCTCGGCTCCGTTCTCTACCACCACTTGGCTGGTGCTTCCATGATGCCCGCAGCATTTTCAAGAACGCCAGCGGTGCGGAACAGTGTTTCCTCGTCAAAGGCCTTGCCAATGAGTTGGAGACCGAGCGGCAATCCCTTGTCCGATGTGCCAGCAGGAATGGAAATACCCGGCAGCCCGGCCATGTTCACCGTGACGGTGAAGATGTCATTGAGATACATCTCGACCGGATCGGTGACTTTCTTGTTCAGCTCGAATGCAGCCGATGGTGTTGCCGGCGTCAGGATGGTGTCGACGGTCTGAAGCGCCTTCTCGAAATCCTGTTTGATCAGGGTCCGGATCTTCTGGGCGCGCAGATAGTAGGCATCGTAATAGCCAGCCGACAACACATAGGTCCCGATGAGAATGCGGCGCTTGACCTCATCCCCAAAGCCCTCTGCACGGGTCTTCTCGTACATGTCGATAATGTCGTCGCCATCAACGCGCAGGCCGTATTTCACGCCGTCATAACGCGCAAGGTTCGAAGAGGCCTCGGCCGGTGCCACGATATAATAGGCAGGCAGCGCATATTTGGTCATCGGCAGCGAGATCTCGACGATCTCGGCGCCGGCTTCCTTCAGCCAGTTGATGCCTTGCTGCCAGTTGGCTTCGACTTCCTCAGGCATACCGTCAACGCGATATTCCTTCGGGATACCAACCTTCATGCCGCGAATATCGCCCGTCAAAGCCGCTTCGTAATCGGGAACCGGCAGATCGACGCTGGTGGTGTCCTTGGGATCAATCGACGCCATGTTCTTGAGCATGATGGCCGCATCGCGCACGGTGCGAGTGATCGGCCCGGCCTGATCAAGCGAGGAGGCAAACGCAATCATGCCCCAGCGCGAGCAACGACCATAGGTCGGCTTGATGCCCACAGTGCCGGTGAAGGCCGCTGGCTGACGGATGGAACCACCCGTATCAGACGCCGTTGCCCCGGCGCAAAGGCGCGCAGCCACCGCAGCAGCAGACCCGCCCGAAGAGCCGCCGGGCACGCGATCGACGCTTTCGCCCGTCGCCCGCCAAGGGTTCTTGACCGGCCCGAGATAACTTGTCTCGTTGGCCGAGCCCATGGCGAATTCGTCCATGTTGAGCTTGCCCAGCATGACAGCCCCAGCGTCCCACAGATTCTGTGTCACCGTGCTTTCATATTCCGGCGTGAACCCATCAAGGATGTGCGAGCAGGCATAAGCCCCGACGCCCTTGGTGCAATAAAGGTCCTTGATGCCGAGCGGAATACCTTCAAGCGCCCCGCCCTCACCTTTGGCAAGCCGTGCATCGGAAGCGGCCGCCATCTCCAGCGCCTTGTCCGGCGTCTTGGTGATGAAGGCATTAAGCTCATCAGCGCCATCAATCGCCTTGATGTAGCTTGTCGTCAGCTCGGTCGCGGTGAATTCTTTTTTTGCCAGCCCGTCGCGGGCCTCTGCAATCGTCAAAGCCGTGAGATCTGTCACGCGGCTGTCCTCATCTTTTGCAGGATCGAAAAGCTCAGCTTTCCTAGATCCCGATCAATTTCAAGTCGGGGTTCTGATCGGGCACCGGTTTGCACCAGCACCGGTCCACGGACTATTCGATCACCTTGGGAACCATGAAATAATTGTCTTCAGACGCGGGAGCATTGGAGACAACCCGGTCAGCATAATTGCCATCATTGATGACATCCTGACGCTTCTTCATCTCCTGATTAACGACGGACGTCATGGGTTCGACGCCATCCACATCAACCTCATTGAGCATTTCAACCCAATTCAAAATGGAATTGAGTTCACCCTTGAGGCTCTCTGCCTCGTCTTCCGTAACGGACAGGCGGGCGAGACGCGCCACGCGCTTGACCGTGTCCTTATCAATTGACATCGATAAAAGCCTTCCGAGTAATGGTCCGGTGTGCGCCAATAGGAGCGCGCGCAATGCGCCGGACTTCATGAGTCTTGTCTCACTCGATAACGGCTATAGCATTGGTAAAGAAAGCCGCGCAACTCCCCAACGGCCCAAAGCCCGCACGAAAGTCACCAAGGCGTCAAGGAATGTGCCCATTTTCCCCATTTGCTGTCCATTCGCCACGAAAAGCCAGCGACAGCGCGTTCAGAATCGGGGCAAGAAGAAAGCACATCGTGATCGCCCTCCCGCCCGAACAAGGTTATTGCAATGACGCAGCAAAACGCACAGCGATCCGTTCCGTTCAGCATCCTCGCCATCTCCGGGAGTGCACGTCGGCAATCGACCAACACAGCCCTACTCCGTTCCGTCCGCGACGTCGCTCCTCATGGCATCAACGTCACGGTCTTTGACGCTCTGGGCACATTGCCTGTCTTCTCACCAGACCTTGAAGCCGACCCTTTGCCACCGACCGTTGCCGCCTTCAAGGCTGCCGTCGCAGCCTGTGACGGCATCATCATTTCCAGTCCGGAATATGTACGCACCCTGCCCGGCGGCCTCAAGAATGCCATTGATTGGCTTGTGTCAGGCGACCAGATCATCGACAAGCCCGTAGCGCTCTTGCATGCCTCTCACCGGGGAGATGATATGCTCGCCACATTGCGGCTGGTGCTGCCGACAATAACCAGCCGATTTGAGCCCGACATCTTCGAACGATTCGAACTGATGAAGGCATCGCCCGATGAAGTCGCCCAAGTCATGCGCGAGCCGGAGCAAAAAGCCAGAGTGCAGGCCTATCTCACAGCCTTTGCTGCCGCCTGTGACGCCCCCAAAGACGAATTATTCTGTTGAAGTTACAGGCGCAACAAGCCACAACGATCTCATTCATTGACGAGAGACCCAATCCATGGCCCGCAAGAAAAAGAAAAAAGCGCCAATCGACATTGCGCTTCACGACCTGATCGCAGGCCTTAAGCGCGGTCAGCGCCTGATGGGCCTTGATCTGGGCACCAAAACAATTGGCGTGGCCGTCTCTGACACGGGCCTCGTGATCGCCAGCGCGATTGAAACCATCCAGCGCAAGAAATTCGCACAGGATGCCGAGCGGCTCATTGCCCTCTGCACCGAGCATAATGTGGGCGGGCTCGTTCTGGGACTACCGCTCAATATGGACGGCTCCGAAGGCCCGCGCTCACAGGCCACCCGCGACTTTTACCTGTCGCTAAGGGACTTGTGGCGCGAAAGAGAGCAAGAGCCGATCCCAATGAGTTTCTGGGATGAGCGCCTCTCGACGGTCGCGGTGACACGCACCCTGCTTGATGCCGATGCCTCGCGCGCACGGCGCGGCGAAGTGGTTGACAAGATGGCCGCATCCTACATTCTTCAAGGCGCGCTTGATCGCGCCCGTCTCTCTCCCTCTTCCTCCTTGGATGACAATCCGGATTTGGATGAGGATCCCGACGCGACCTGACAAGCCCAGCCCTCAAGACCGCACGGCGGAAGCCCTTCCATGTATATCATCATCGAAGCCATCATACCCACCTTCTTCCTTGTCGGCCTTGGCCTCTTCATGCGCCGCAGCGGGCTCATTCCGGAGGACAGCTGGGGTGGTGTCGAGACGATTTCCTACTGGCTGTTCTTCCCGGCGCTGATCTTCAACTCGCTCTACAGGGCCGATCTGCAAACGGTACCGTGGGGCGAAATGACCTTTGCCCTGGTTCTGGCCATTCTGGTGATGGCGGCAATCCTCTTGGCGCTCTTCCCGCTGCTCAAGAATGGCTACTCGGTCGACAATCCCTCTTACACGTCGATCTATCAGGGGGTATTGCGCTGGAACGGGTTCATTGCGCTGGCCATTGTCCAGAAAGCCTATGGCAACGACGCCATGGCTCTGGTTGCGGTTGCCATGGCGGCCATGATCCCGCTCATCAACATCATCATTGTCGCGATGATGGCGGTTTTCCTGTCCGACAAAAAGGCCAGCTTGTCTTCGGTACTCCTCAACATTGCAAAGAACCCTTTCATTCTGGCCTCTGTTGCTGGTCTCTCGGTGAACCTTCTGGACATCCCGCTCTGGGATCCGATTGCCTCAACGATTGATATTGCGGGACGCGCCGGTCTTGCCTGCGCCTTGCTGATCGTCGGCTCGGGCCTGCGCCTGCGCCATGCCTTCCCGCCGGTGATCGATGTCTGGTTCGCAACCGCCTTGCGCTTCATTGGCATGCCAGCCCTCACGGTCGGCTTTGGCGTGCTGTTTGGCCTTGGCGGCGAGCCGCTCGAAGTGCTGATCATTTGCACCGCAGTTCCCACAGCCATGAACAGCTATGTGCTCGCCAGAAAGATGGGGGGCAACGCACCGTTGATTGCCGCCATTGTGACCTGGCAAACCTTGCTTTCTGCCTTTACCATCCCGCTCTGGCTCATGCTCGTGCGCGCTCTTCAGCTCAGTTGATCACAGCGAAGCTTCCGGACACCAGACAGAAGCGCAGCGTTTGGCGCCACAAATCACGAACTTTCCTCTCAGCCTCTTGCGACAGAAGCCGACTCCACCTATAGCTCTACATCTAGCGAAACCTCAGACAACGCTAGGACGAAGATCGTGGCATTTGCGCACCGCCATCTGCTCGGAATTGACGGGCTAACCCCTCCGGAAATCACAAACCTGCTTGATCTGGCTGAAGAAGCCGTGACAATCTCCCAGCAGGTTGAAAAGAAGAAAACGGTCCTCAAGGGCCGCACACAAATCAATCTCTTCTTTGAAGCATCCACCCGCACACAAAGCTCCTTCGAGCTGGCCGGAAAACGGCTCGGCGCGGACGTGATGAACATGGCGGTGAAAAACTCCGCCGTCTCCAAAGGCGAGACCCTCCTCGACACAGCCCTGACGCTCAACGCGATGCATCCGGATATTCTGGTGGTGCGTCACGCGGCAGCAGGAGCCCCGCAACTGCTGGCCCGCAAGGTCGGCTGCTCGGTGATCAACGCAGGGGACGGCGCCCACGAGCACCCCACGCAGGCGCTGCTCGATGCCTTGACCATCCGCCGGCACAAGGGCAGGTTCGACAATCTCGTGGTTGCCATCTGCGGCGACATTCTCCACTCGCGCGTTGCCCGCTCCAATATCCTTCTGTTGTCGGCCATGGGCGCGGAAATCCGGCTCATTGCTCCGACGACGCTTTTGCCCGCCAACGTGGAAGCCATGGGCGTCAAATGCTTTCAGGACATGCGCAAGGGGCTGGACGGGGCAGATGTCGTCATGATGCTCCGCCTGCAGCTTGAACGCATGAGCGGAGCCTTTGTCCCCTCGATCCGCGAGTATTTCCACTTCTATGGTCTGGACGAAGACAAGCTCTCCTGCGCCAAGCAAGACGCCATCGTCATGCACCCCGGCCCGATGAACCGCGGCGTCGAAATCGACAGCTCGGTTGCAGATTCTGGCCGCTCGGTCATTCACGAACAGGTGGAAATGGGGGTAGCGGTCCGCATGGCGGTTATCGAGACCCTCGCCAAGAACACCATCGAATTCGGCCCCGTCGAGCAGGAATAGGGACAAGACAATGCCTGAGAAGAACCAAGCCCCCTTTGCGCTCACCAACGTGCGCCTGCTCGACCCGTCCACCGGGCTCGACGAACGCGGCGCCATTCTGGTTGAAGACGGCAAGGTCAAGGCCATCGGCGCCAACGTTGGTGCACAACTGCCAACCGACATCTTGCGTGTCGATGGCGGCGGCAAAATCGCAAGCCCCGGCCTTGTCGACATGCAGGTCACGACCGGCGAACCGGGAGCAGAGCACCGCGAAACACTCAAAAGCGCCAGCCGCGCGGCTGCGGCCGGTGGCGTGACCACCATGGCCTGCATGCCAGACACGGATCCGGTCATCGACGACATCGCTCTTGTCGATTTCATCAAACGCCGCGCCCGTGACACCGCCCGTGTTCACGTCGAGCCCTACGCCGCCATGACACGGGGTCTCGCTGGCAAGGAAATGACCGAAATCGGCCTGATGCTCCAAGCCGGTGCCGTCGCGCTGTCCAACGGTCGGCGCGCCATCACCAACGCCCAGATCATGCGCCGGGTGATGACCTATGCCAACGATTTCGGAGCCCTCGTCGTCCATCATCCCGAAGATCCCGATCTGGTCGGCAACGGCGTGATGAACCTTGGCGAAACCTCCACCCGCCTTGGCCTTCCCGGCATTCCGTCCGAGGCAGAAACCATCATGGTGGCCCGCGACGTGCGCCTTGCCCAGCTTACTGGCTGCCGCTATCACGCAGGACAGATCTCCTGCGCCGAAAGCCTCGATATCATTCGCCGCGCCAAAGACAAGGGGCTCAACGTGACGTGCGGGGTTTCGATCAACCATCTCACGCTGAATGAAAACGACATTGGCCTCTATCGGACCTTCTACAAGATGTCGCCCCCGTTGCGCAGCGAAGAGGAACGGCAAGCCATGATCGAGGGTGTTGCCGACGGCACCATTGACGTGATTGTCTCCGCCCATGATCCTCAAGACGTGGATACCAAACGCCATCCCTTCGCGGAATGTGCGGACGGAGCAGTCGGTCTTGAAACCATGCTCTCGGCGGCCATGCGCCTTATCCACAGCGAACAATTGACCTTGATGCAGGCCTTCAAGGCGCTTTCCTGCACGCCCGCCAAGCTTCTGGGACTGCCATCGGGCACCCTAAGCCCGGGAAGTCCGGCAGATATCATCGTCTTTGATCCGGAGGTTCCTTGGGTCATGGATCGCGACGAGTTGCGCTCCCGGTCGAAGAACACCGCCTTTCACCAGGCACGGCTGAATGGCCGGACCCTTCAAACCTACGTCGATGGTCAGCAGGTTCACCATTTCGATCCCAGCTGATAGCCTGTAGTATGTTGATGACGAAGGACCGGGCAATCTCTACCCGGTCCTCACTGACCGAAGGACGAATGACATGCCGGATCCCATCACCTGGAGCCATTCCCTGCCATATCTGATCACGGCCCTGATCTTTGGCTACGTTCTTGGCTCGACCCCCTTCGGCCTCATCCTGACCCGCTTTGCCGGATTGGGCGATGTCCGCTCGATCGGCTCGGGCAACATCGGCGCAACCAATGTGCTGCGCACAGGCAACAAGCTGGTCGCGGCCCTCACCCTTCTGGGCGACCTGCTCAAAGGCACACTGGCGGTTCTCATAGCCAATGAATGGGGCGGCGAAACCGCCCACGTGGCCGGCATGGGTGCCTTTCTGGGCCATCTCTTCCCCTTCTGGCTCGGCTTCAAGGGAGGCAAGGGCGTGGCGACTTTCCTCGGTGTTCTGCTCGGCCTCTACTGGCCCGGCTTTTTGCTGTTCGGCTTTGTCTGGCTCGCCACCGCCTATATCACCCGCTATTCCTCTTTGTCAGCGCTGATTGCCAGTGGCCTCACGCCGTTCGCCATGATCGGATTTGGCGAATGGCAACTCGCCGAGCTGTTTGCCGTTCTTGCTGCCCTTTTGTGGCTCAAGCACAAATCCAATATCAACCACCTCGCCAACGGCACGGAAAGCAAGATCGGCCAAAAGCAAGCGCCACCCGATTCTGAGACAAATGAGCCTATGGCAAACGAGGCACAGCCACCACAAAAACCTCTCTAGGATAACAAGGAGGGGCAGATGCAGAGCGATGAAACCGGCGAACACGACAACCAGACTGGGGATGCGCAGGAGCCGCATCGTCTCTCCGACAAAGAGCGCTTTGATTGGCTAAGGCTCATTCGATCAGAAAGCATTGGCCCGGCCACCTTCCATGATCTGGTGCGCTGCTTTGGCAATGCGGGCAAAGCCCTTGAGCAAGCACCGGATCTGGCGCGTCGAGGCGGTGCCCGCCGCCCCATTCGTATTGCTGCGGCAAGCGACATCGAACAGGAATGGCAACAGGTGCATCAATCCGGAGCTCGATTTGTCGCGCTCGGCGAGCCGGACTATCCAAGAGCACTGGCGCACATTCACGCGCCTCCCCCCATCCTGACCCTTGCGGGAAAAGCCGAACTGGCCCAGAAAACCGTGCTCTCGATCGTCGGATCGCGCAATTGCTCCGCAATCGGCATCAAGCTGGCACGCATGCTCGCTTATGATCTGGGTGCGGAGGGCATCACCATTGCCTCTGGTCTGGCGCGCGGGGTCGATACGGCTGCCCACCAGGGGAGCCTTTCGACCGGGACTATTGCCGTGGTTGCAGGCGGTCTCAATCGTATATTCCCCAAGGAAAATCTCGATCTTGCCCACGATATCGCACGGCAGGGATTGCTGGTTTCTGAAATGCCGTGGAACTGGCAGGGACGCTCACAGGATTTCCCGCGCCGCAACCGGATCATATCCGGTGTCGCAGCCGGTACATTGGTGATCGAGGCAGCAAAGCGGTCCGGCACGCTGATCACGGCACGCTATGCTCTGGAACAGGGGCGCGAGGTTTTTGCCATCCCCGGCTCTCCGCTCGACCCGAGAGCCGAGGGCACCAACAATCTTATCAAGCAGGGTGCGAGCCTTGTCTGCAACGCCGAAGATATTCTGGCAAGCTTGACGCAGCAGTTGCCCTATTCCCGGCCCCTTGCTGGCAGCATCAAGGAAAGCGACATCTCGAACTCAGCCGATCGCCTTGAGGAAGATCCGGGCGGCGCTGTGCGAGACGCCTTTGTCAGGATCCTCAGCCCGACACCGATCACCATGGACGAACTGGTCCGCCAATCGGACCTTTCGCCCGGAGATGTACAAATGTTGCTTCTGGAGTTGGATCTGGCAGGCAAGCTTGAGCGCCACGGCAATCAGTCGGTTTCGCTCATTCCCTAGTGACGCCTTCCCTAGTGACGCCGATACATTGTGGGCCGATAGAGTGTGGGCCGATAGAGTGGGACGCGCAAGATTTGCCGCTGCACCAGCAACCCCACCGACCGGCATGCGCCGCGCCCGCTTTGTCACCTGATATTTTCCGTCAATCAAACGCGCATCAATCGGGCGTGCCTACCGAGCTCCCGTTCATTGCTTTTGCCTTGATCGTTCCCGGCCGGATCTGTTTTGAGACTTCCATCGCTTCGATCTGCGCCATCTCCAAAAGATAGACCAGCATTGCCAGTTCACTCTGGCGCGCCATCTGGGTCAGATCTTGCAAATGCGCATAAATATAGTCCGCTGTCTTGGCTGACGAACCGCGCGAGGCTTCCGTTGCACTGTCTCTCACAATGATTACTCCGAACTCCGGTGCTGCATTCGCCCGAAGAGTTTTGGAACTGGTTTCCAGTGCTGACGAGCAAATCAACACCAGCTGAATTATTTAGTTGCACCAATATAATATATATATCCTTAGTTGCAACTCCATATTTTCGACGCATGTGTGAAAGACAAAATAACTGATCCGATTTTGCTTCCCGCCCTTGACCTTGATGAGGTAAGCGGTCATGTGACTGAGGTTGAAGATATAAGAATCAGGGAAAACCGCCACCAACCGGTCACAACTTTGTCGTGTTCGCAGAATAGTGGTGGGGAAGAAGAAGTACGGATCTCCTATGGACGTAGTCATCGTAGAATCACCAGCCAAAGCCAAAACCATCAATAAGTATTTAGGCAGCAATTACAAAGTTTTGGCATCATATGGGCACGTTCGGGACTTACCGTCTAAAGATGGTTCGGTCTTGCCGGACGACGACTTTGCCATGACCTGGGAAGCCGACGCGAAAAGCAAGAAACGGCTCTCCGAAATTGCAGATGCCGTCAAACAATCCGACCGTCTCATCCTCGCGACTGACCCTGATCGCGAGGGAGAAGCCATCTCTTGGCACGTACTTCAGGTGTTGAAAAACCGCCGCGGCGTGCTCAAGGACAAGCCGGTCCAGCGGGTCGTGTTCAACGCCATCACCAAGGAATCCATTCTCGAAGCGATGAAGCATCCACGCGACATCGACACGCCGCTGGTTGATGCCTATCTGGCTCGCCGTGCGCTCGATTATCTCGTCGGCTTCACCCTGTCGCCCGTACTTTGGCGCAAGCTTCCCGGTGCCCGTTCAGCAGGGCGCGTTCAATCGGTTGCCTTGCGCCTTGTATGTCAGCGCGAGGAAGAAATCGAACAATTTGTTCCGCAGGAATACTGGTCGATCGTCGCGGACCTGCAAACTGCAGGCAACGCCGATTTTCAAGCCCGACTGGTCGCCGTGGATGGCAAGAAGAAAGGCCGCCTCGACATCCCCAACGGAACCGAGGCAGCCGACATCAAGGGGCTGATCGAAGCGGCGGATCTGCGCATCCGGTCTGTAGAAGCCAAGCCGGTTCGGCGCAACCCGTTCGCCCCGTTCACCACGTCGACATTGCAGCAGGAAGCCTCTCGCAAGCTGGGCTTTGCCGCCGCCCGCACGATGCAGATCGCCCAGAAACTCTATGAAGGGGTTTCCGTTGGTGGCGAGACAACCGGTCTCATCACTTATATGCGTACAGATGGTGTGCAGATCGCCCCCGAGGCCATTGGCCCCATCCGCGCTGAAATCGAGAAAGAATTCGGCAAACAGTATCTGCCTGACAAGCCGCGCATCTATTCCACCAAGGCCAAGAACGCTCAGGAGGCCCACGAGGCCATCCGCCCGACCGATGTTGTGCGTCATCCAAAACAGATGGCCCAATATCTCGATGAGGAACAGCTCAAACTCTACACGCTGATCTGGCGCCGGACCATGGCCAGCCAGATGGAATCGGCCCAGATGGAGCGCACCACCGTCGATATCGTCGCCCGAAGCGGTTCACGCAGCGCAGACTTGCGCGCCACCGGCTCGGTCGTTCGCTTTGATGGCTTCCTTACTCTTTACACCGAGAGCAAGGACGACGAAGACGATGAAGAGAGCAATCGCCTGCCACCGATGAGCGAAGGCGAGGCTCTCGCGCAGAAGGCCGTCACGGCAACCCAGCATCACACCGAGCCGCCACCGCGCTTCACCGAGGCCACCCTCATCAAGCGCATGGAAGAGCTAGGCATCGGACGCCCGTCCACCTACACCGCGACCCTTTCGGTTTTGGGTGATCGTGGTTATGTGGTGCTCGACAAGAAACGCCTCATTCCCGAAGCCAAGGGACGGCTGGTTACCGGCTTCCTGTCCAACTTCTTCGAACGTTATGTGCAGTATGACTTTACGGCGAGCCTTGAAGAAAAGCTCGACCAAATTTCGGCTGGCGAGCTCGAATGGAAGGACGTCCTGCGCGATTTCTGGAAAGACTTCTCCTCACACGTGGATGGCACCAAGGAACTGCGCGTCAGTCAGGTGCTCGACACGCTCAATGAAGTTCTGGCCGCCTATGCCTTCCCGCCCAAGGAAGAGGGCAAGGATCCCCGCGCCTGCCCGGCTTGCGAAACGGGCCAGCTCAGCCTCAAGACAAGCCGATATGGCGCCTTCATCGGTTGTTCCAACTATCCTGAATGCGGCTATACCCGACAGTTGACCGCCGACGGCAACGGCGACAATCAGGGCAATGCAGATGCAGGACCAAAGGGTCTGGGGACCGATCCCGAAACGGGTCTTGAAGTCTCCTTGCGCACCGGTCGTTTTGGCCCCTATGTGCAGCTTGGTGACGAGAAGAAGCCGCCCCGCTCCTCCATTCCCAAGGGATGGGAGCTCGACAGCATCGATCTGGAAAAGGCCCTCAAGCTGCTTTCCCTGCCGCGCGAAGTCGGCCCGCATCCAGAAGACGGCAAAATGATTTCTGCTGGGCTTGGCCGCTACGGTCCTTTCGTGCTGCACGAGGGCACCTATGCCAACCTTCCCGGCGTCGAAGACATTTTCACCGTTGGTCTCAACCACGCTGTGAGCCTGCTCGCTGAAAAACGCGCCAATGGCGGCGGACGGCGAACAGCACAGGTTCTCAAGGATCTGGGCGAGCATCCTGACGGCGGTGCAATTGCCGTCAAGTCTGGCCGCTACGGACCTTATGTCAATCACGGCAAGATCAACGCGACGCTGCCCAAGGACTTGAAGCCCGAAGACGTCACTTTGGAAAAGGCTCTGGAGCTCATCGCTGAAAAGGCAGAAAAGAGCGGCAAAAAGAAACCCGCCGCCAAAAAGCCTGCTGCCAAGAAAACCACAGCCAAAAAGACGACGGCCAAGAAGACAACGGCGAAAAAACCTGCAGCCAAGAAGAAGCCTGCCGCCAAATCCGAATCCGAAGACACAGACGAAAGCTGATGATCCGACATTGGGGAGATCGCCTCGTCTCAAGTCTTGGATCATGACCAAGAAAAGGACCGGTCCTTGATACGCAAACGCAGACCGACCGTTGAAGACGGCCTTCCCTCCAAGGAGGAAATCCTTGCCTTTATCGCCGAAAATCCCGGCAAGGCCGGCAAGCGGGAAATCGCCCGGGCTTTCGGCATCACTGGCGGTGCGCGCATTGGTCTCAAGCGCCTTCTGAAAGAACTCACCGAGGACGGCCATCTCGAGAAGAGCCGCAAGCGCCTGACAAAGGCGGGCGAGCTGCCAGCCGTTGGTGTCTATCGCATTGTCGAGCGCGACCCTCAGGGCGATCTGATCGGCCTGCCGGTCAAGTGGGAGAGCGAGGAGCATGGCGAACCGCCGCGCCTGCTGATCCAGCCGGACAAGAAGTCAAAGGCCGTTCCGGGCATCGGCGACCGCGTTTTGGCCAAACTCATTGAACGTGACCTTGAAGCCTTTGAAATGCCGGGCATCCGCCAGGCGGTTCGGGTCATCAAGATCCTGCCCAAGCGCGAGGATTCCATTCTTGGCATCTATCGCCGCGATCCCATCAATGGTGGTGGCAGGCTCGTGCCGATCGATAAAAAGACGCAGGAACTGTCCATCGATGATTCTGGCCGCGGTGAAGCCGAGGAAGGCGATCTGGTCGCCGTCTCCATCACCCGTTCAGGCCGCTCGCGTACACCCCGCGCCCATGTCCGCGAAGTGATCGGGCCGATGGCCTCAGAGCAGGCGGTCAGCATGATCGCCATTCATGCCCTCGGCATCCCCTATATCTTTCCCGAAAATGTGTTGGGCCAAGCGGAACGGGCCACCCAGCCGGGCATGAAGGGACGTGAGGATTGGCGCGACCTGCCGCTCATCACCATCGACCCGGCCGACGCCAAGGACCACGACGACGCCATCTATGCGGAAGCGGACAGCGACCCTGCCAACGAAGGCGGCACGATTGCCTATGTTGCCATTGCCGACGTCGCCTATCACATTCCCATGGGATCCGATCTTGATCGTGAAGCCTTCAAGAGGGGCAACTCGGTCTATTTTCCCGACCGCGTCGTTCCCATGCTACCAGAGCGCATTTCGAACAATCTGTGCTCCCTGAAGGAAGGCGAGGACCGCCCCTCCATGGCCGTGCGCATGGTCTTTGACAAAAAGGGCCAGAAGAAACGCCATTCGTTCCACCGCGTGATGATCCGCGTCGCTGCTGGCGTGTCCTACAATCAGGCTCAGAGCGCCATAGACGGCCAAACAGACGAGACGACGGCACCAATCCTTGAGAGCATTCTAAAGCCTCTGTGGCAAGGCTATGAGACGCTGAAGGTCGGTCGTGATGCCCGCGAACCGCTCGAACTTGACTTGCCCGAACGCAAGATGCAGCTCAAGCCCGATGGCACCATCGACCGGGTTTATGTGCCACCACGCCTCGACGCCCACAAACTGGTCGAGGAGTTCATGATTCAGGCCAACGTGGCCGCAGCAGAAACGCTCGAAAAGCACAAGCAGGCGCTGATCTACCGAATCCATGACAACCCCTCGCCGGAAAAGCTCGAAGGCCTGAGAGAATTTCTCGGTTCGCTTGATCTGAGTTTCCCCAAGGGCGGCAACCTACGCCCGGCCAACTTCAACGCGATCCTGAACCGCACAGCCGGCACCGAACACGCACCACTGGTCAGTCAGGTGGTGCTGCGATCGCAGGCTCAGGCTGAATACAACCCGGACAACATCGGGCATTTTGGCCTCAACCTCTTGCGCTACGCCCATTTCACCTCGCCCATTCGCCGCTATGCCGACCTTATTGTCCATCGCGCCCTGATTGCGGCGCTGAAGCTCGGAGAGGACGGCTTGCCCAAAGGCTTTGATGGCAAGCTTGCAGATATTGCTGCCCAGATCTCCACCACAGAACGCCGCGCCATGTTGGCCGAGCGGGACACCAAGGACCGCTTGATTGCGGCTTTTCTGGCTGACCGGGTCGGCGCAACCTTTCACGGGCGCATCTCCGGTGTCACCCGTGTCGGTCTCTTTGTCCAGCTTGCTGACACGGGCGCTGACGGGTTCATTCCAGCCTCGACACTTGGTCAGGACTATTATCACTTTGACGAAGCCAATCACCGGATGGTCGGAGAAGCCACTGGCGAAACCTTCCGACTTGGTGATACCGTAGAGGTTAAGCTTGTCGAGGCCGCTCCCATGGCAGGAGCCTTGCGCTTTGAAATGCTGACCGAAGGCCCAAGAGATCCCAAGAGCAGGATGCCTCGTAACAATTGGCGCAAGGGCAAGAGCAAGACTGTGGTCAACCGGACAGGTCAAAGCAAGAAAAAGCCGGGCACCACACGAGCAAGAAGCAAAAAGGGACGCGGACGCTAAAAACGCGTCCTTGCGAGGATGACGAGGAGAGAAGCCCGTGACGAGCCCGACAACCAATTCGGTAACAATCACCAAGAAACCCGTCAGAAATGTTTTTGCCGCCATGAAGCTGGGTGCTTTGGGCAAATGCCCTAGCTGCCAGAAGGGAGGCCTGTTCGACGGCTTCCTTCAGGTCACGGACAACTGCAAGGTTTGTGGTGAGGCCTATTCCCACCACAGGGCAGACGACGCCCCACCCTATTTCACGATTTTCATCGTCGGTCACATTGTCGTCTCACTTGTGATTTGGGCTGAAGTGGCCTTCCGTCCAGCTCTCTGGATCCATATGGCCATATGGATTCCGCTGACCATTGCCATGTCTCTGGCATTCCTGCGTCCGATCAAGGGCGCAATCGTGGCGCTGCAATGGGCCAACTATATGCATGGGTTTGATCCGGGTTTCGATTCGGCAGGAGAATCGGAGTTTCCCGCCGGATAAGCCATGACCAGCAAAGCTTCACGAGACGCGACGCCGCACCCGGAGTTGTCGATCAACGCCAAAAAGTTCAACGACAAATCCCAGCCGCGCTTGCGTCCCAAAGATTCGGCGACCCTGATTATTGTGGATCGCACAAGCCGCGAGCCTCAAGTCCTGATGGGTCGGCGCCATATGCGCCATCGCTTCATGCCCGGCAAATATGTCTTTCCCGGTGGGCGCCTTGACGCTGCCGACCGTCACGTCCCTTTTGCCAGCGACTTGCACCCCGACGTTTTGCAAAAACTCCGTCACACGCCAAAGAACGGCAAGAGCATCGCCACCATGCGCGGTCTGGCCATGTGCGCCATCCGCGAGACCTATGAGGAAGCCGGCCTTTTCGTAGCGACCAGAGGCGACACAGAGCGCCTAAAGCACGCTGACTGGCAGGCCTTTCGGCACCGAGATCTGCTGCCCGATCTCGAACCGCTGCGCTTTGTCGCCCGCGCCATCACACCGCCCGGACGCAACCGCAGATTTGATACCCGCTTTTTCGCGGTCGATGCATCCCGCATCGCGGATCGGCTGCCCGAAGGCACAGGGCCAAGCGGTGAACTGGAAGATCTGCACTGGTTAACACTGGATAAGGCCCACGCGCTGGATCTGCCTCGCATCACCAAGGAGATTCTTCACGAATTGCAGCTGCGCCTAAAGGCAGATCCCGACCTCACGCCCCATCTCGCAACGCCATTCTTTTATATGAAAGGCAAACACATGGTGCGTGCGGAGATCTGAGCGCCAAATGGCGGGAGAATCTAGGCTCACAGCCAGATTCAAGTCGATAAATTCGGTCCCACCCTTGACAATGGGCCAGCTTTGCGTAGTTTGGCGGCTCGAAACAGGTTTCAGCTGGGCCGGTTCCTTTTCCGCTCAGCGCATCTACGGCCCGAACGTCTGGACCCCAGAGCGCCTTTTTAAAGAGGCGAAGCGGATCCTGAAAAAGGGCCCAAAGGACGGAAAAGTCAAATGGCCAAGGCAACAACAATTAAAATCCGTCTCGTCAGCACCGCTGATACGGGTTACTTTTACGTCACCAAAAAGAATTCCCGCACCATGACCGAAAAAATGGTCAAGCGGAAATACGATCCGGTGGCAAAGAAACATGTTGAGTTCAAGGAAGCCAAAATCAAGTAAGGCCTCTTCTGAGCTGATTTCAAAAAAGCCCGCTTGCTGTATTCAGCCGGCGGGCTTTTTTTATGCCCATACGAGACAGGTAAGAGGTACGGGATTGGTACAGGTGTTTCGGCCAAACAGGTATGCGATTGGAAGCGTTGTCACAAGGCTGTGCTCATGCATCAGATATCGATATCGATATCAGGAATTGCGCATGCGCTCGGAGACAGCAGTATGGGAAGAAAGAAAGGATGGCCGGTTCAGCTACAGACCACTTTGAGGAGGCCACTCTTGCTGTTTCTGAACCGACCAAGCCCCACGGTCCCAGGAGATGCGGCGGACCCAGGTTGTCCGTAGGGTAACTGATGAAGATGGAGGAAAAGCTTGTCGACACACATGACGACCGTGCTAGTGACCTACCCCCACATCTTGCCACTTGAAGATTAGCCTAACAAAATGAGAGACAATTTCAACGCATTGTTTAACCATTCTTTAAGAATCATCAAGCTTGATAAACATTTAAGGTTAATATGTCTCGATTCAGCACATTTGACATGCGAATAGGGCTTCACAGCTTGGTTTCACGTTCCAAATACCGAGTGTTGTTGAGAGCTATCCCCAGCCGGCCCCCCTCATCCACGACTTTATGTGCACGTAGAAATAAGTACAATATTGCTTTTGAGCAGCCTTTGTGATCGAAACTGATTCTCTTTTTGCCCGCATGAAGTCTCAATGCGTGGGAACAAAAATTAGTCAATTATGTCCACAAGTTATCAACCGTATGGGATCAAGCAGCATGTTCAGTTGCTGTGACTACACGGTTTCGCCCGTCCTTTTTGGCCCTATAGAGGGCTTCATCGGCGCGCTTCAAGAGCCTGTCCGGGCTCTCGGTGCCATTCATCGAGGCGGCCAGCCCGATTGACACGGTCACATCGATCATGTTGCGACCCTTGTGAATGATGAAAGGCTTTTCAGCAACCTTCTTTCGGATGCGCTCAGCAACAACCGTTGCAAGAGAATGATCCGTATCGGGCATGATCACGACGAACTCTTCACCGCCATACCGGCAGACCAGATCAATGCCGCGCGTGTTCTTGCGCAAGCGATGCGAGAACTCCTGCAGAACCTCGTCACCGGCATCGTGACCATGGGTATCGTTGACGGACTTGAAGAAGTCGATATCCATCAGCAGAAGCGACAGTGGCTTGTCGTTTTCCTTCGCCGATGCCAGCAGGGAATTCAGGTGGGTTGTCATATAGCGGCGGTTATACAGCTTGGTCAAACCGTCCGTAATTGCCATTTCCATGGTGTGCTGAATGGAATTGCGCAAGGCATCCGTATAGCGCTTTCGCAGCACCTGGGTCTGAATGCGGGCAGTCAGTTCGTTCCGGTCCACCGGCTGACGGATATAATCATTCACGCCAAGATCAAGCGCTCGCATGATGCGTGCCTGTTCGCTCTCGTCAGCCAGCGCCAGAATGGGCAGCATTCGACTGGATTCGAGCGACCGCATCTGGGCACAGAGGCGCAACGGATCGAAGGTATTCATATTGAGGTTGATGAGCGCGCAATCGAAATCCTCGTCGGCGCAACGCCGCAGCACGGCCTGACTGTCGCTTTCGACGAACAGCTCAAAGGTGCCGCGCACCTGTTTGCCAATTCGCTCGGCGCTGGAGCGCATGTCATCGACCAGCAGGATCCGGCCCCCTTCCCTGTGCTGGATCTGCTCCAGAAAGGACCCGTCTTCCAGCCCCATCTGTTCGGTCGTCGAGGCGCGGGAGCGCAGCTCATCCGTCATCATCTTGATGCGGACAAGGCTTTTGACCCGAGAGATCAGGGCCATGTCGTTGACAGGCTTGGTCAGGAAGTCATCCGCTCCGGCACGCAAACCATCAACACGGTCACTGACCTGATCAAGCGCGGTGACCATCACCACGGGAATATGCATTGTCTGTGGATTGGCCTTGATCCGCCGACAAACTTCGAACCCGTCCATGCCCGGCATCATGACGTCCAGAAGGACGATATCAACCATGTTGTTGTCAAGAATCTCGAGCGATTCCTCGCCGCTGTGTGCGCACAGAACATCGAAATACTCGGCCATCAAGCGCGCTTCGAGCAATTTTACATTGGCAGGAATGTCGTCGACGACAAGAATACGGGCAGACATCGGGTATCCTTAGAACAGGCAAGGTCAGGCATCACCAGCATAGGTGCGCACGGTTTCAATGAACTTGGCAACGGAAATCGGTTTTGACAAATATGCTTCGCAGCCGCCTTGCCTGATGCGGGCTTCGTCGCCCTTCATGGCAAAAGCAGTAACCGCCACAACCGGAATACTGCGCAAATCGTCATCTTCCTTGAGCCACTTGGTAACCTCAAGGCCCGACACTTCGGGGAGCTGGATGTCCATCAGAATAAGGTCAGGACGATGGTCTCGAGCCAGATCCAGAGCTTCAAGTCCGTTTCTGGTGCCTATCGTCTCATATCCATACGCCTCAAGCAAATCGAGGAACAGTTTCATGTTCAACTCGTTATCTTCGACAATGAGTATCTTCTTGCCCATGGTCCCCCGCCCTTGATATCCCGTGCGAACAACGGATCCCGCCCGCGCGAATAGATCTGGGTTTCTTCGTCAGATTCGCTATTATCGTCACAATTTTATATACAGATCAAACCTTTCAAAAGGACAAACAGGTCCAATGATCGCAAAACACTCCCTCCCCGCCATGGAAGAAGCCGAAGCATTGGCCATCGACGCACTCGGTTTCCTTTCGTCCGATGTAGAATTGATGGGCAGATTTCTTGCCCTCAGCGGCCTAGATCCATCGGACCTGCACCAAGTTGCTGCAGAACCTTCGTTTTTAGCGGCCATTCTCGACTTCATGCTGGTAGACGATGCACTCGTGCTAGCCTTTGCCAGCAACAAGGGCATCGCGCCGGAGGATATCGCCGCAGCCAAGGCGCGTCTGGATCCCATGAGCATGGCGACCACCGGCTCTTACTAGACACCACACCCAAATCCGGCCCCGGTTGGGGCAAATTGGCGAATCACCTTGCGAACCACACCATGAGCCCGTCACACACGTTTCTTTGCCGAGACTGTCTGCAGGATGGACAGGGAGCCCCACAGCGGTGCCCCCATTGTGGTTCGCCGCGCATGATCAAACACAGCGAATTGCGCACGCTCACGATCGCCCACATTGATTGCGACTCCTTCTATGCGTCGGTTGAAAAACGCGACAATCCAGACCTGCGCGATAAACCGGTGATCATCGGAGGTGCCCAACGAGGGGTCGTGGCAACCGCTTGCTATATCGCCCGCATTCGCGGTGTGAAATCTGCCATGCCAATGTTTCAGGCCAAAAAGCTTTGCCCCGATGCCGTGATCATTCGTCCCGACATGGCCAAATACAGCGCCGTCGGGCGACAAATTCGCGAGGCCATGCAATCCCTCACCCCGCTCGTCGAGCCGCTCTCGATCGATGAGGCCTTTTTAGACCTGACCGGAACGGAAAAGCTCCATCACGCCTATCCAGCCCTGACCCTTGCCCGGTTTGCAAAACGGATGGAGGAAGAGGTCGGCATATCGGTCTCGGTCGGCCTCAGTCACAACAAGTTCCTTGCCAAGGTCGCCTCGGACCTTGACAAGCCCCGGGGATATTCGCTCATCGGCAAGGACGAGACCCTGGCGTTCCTCAAGGACAAGCCCATTTCCATCATCTGGGGTGTTGGTGCGGTGTCTCAAAGAAAGTTGGCTGATGACGGCTATCACACCATCGGACAGCTGCAACAAGCCGACGAAACCGAGCTGGCCAAACGCTTCGGCTCGCTTGGCCTTCGTCTCGTCCGTCTCGCTCGTGGCGAGGACACACGCAAGGTATCCTCCCACTCCGAGACCAAGAGCATCAGCTCCGAGACCACCTTCAATCGCGATCTGAAAAGCGCCGATGATCTGTTGCCGATTCTACGGCGCCTGTCCGAGAACACAGCAAAGCGCGCCAAAAAGCAGGGGCTCGCCGGTCGGACCATCACACTCAAGCTCAAGAACCCGCAGTTTCGCTCCATCACCCGCAGCCGCTCTCTTCATGACCCGACACAGCTTGCGGATCGCATCTTCACCACGGGCAAGGACTTGCTGCTCAAGGAGCTGAACAACGAGACAAGCTTCCGGCTTCTGGGCATCGGACTGTCAGAACTTGAACCCGATCTCCTTGCAGATCCGCCGGATCTGGTCGATGAGAACGCCGGCAAACGCGCCAAGGCGGAAAAGGCGATGGACCGCCTCAGCGAAAAGTTCGGCGGCAAGATTGTCGAGCTGGGCTTGACACTGAAGGGGCATCTCAATGCCCCGCGGCCCGGAAGCGATCAGGTTGAGATTCACTCAGCTCAAAAGCCCGACGAAGACAGTGGAATAGACTAACGCCTTTAGTCACAATCACTTGCAGGGAAAAGCTCGAGTTCACTGATCTGAAAATCGAGCGCGTAGCCTTCAAAGCTGAACTGCATGTTGCCTGAGACACCATTGGCAAAAAGGGTGGTATTGACCTCATAGAGCGGGGTCATGTCCTCAGCCGAAGACGTGGACGGATAGTAGGCAAGCGTCACCGGCCACCCCTTAATGCCGACAAGAGCGGGATGAGGTACTTGTGCCGCGTCTTCAGCACCGGCTGCGACAAAAGGCGTGCCGATCGATGTCGAGACCTGAAAATACTCTCCCGGATCGTCCGCCCCGTCAAAGACATGGGCGGTAAAGACACGCTCTCCCGCCTCTGCGGCCGCGAGCAACTCTTTCATGTATGCTGCGGGAAACAGCACCGTTTCAGGCAGCTCGAATGCCATTTGCGAAGGTTGCGCCATACCGACCCTGATATGCCCGCCCTTTTTAACGGCAGCTCCGCGCTGCCTTAGCTGCGGTTGCTGATTTACAAGATGGCGCTTGAAGAAATCCAAGCCCTTCCCTTCGGGCTTCTCAAAGCTTGCCATCTGGATATCCTCAAGCGCGGTTGGCCCTTCGGACATCTCTGTCGATGTAACAAGCCGCTGGGTCGTGGCGTAGCCCTCACAGGCATTGCCTCTGAGCTCAAACACCATCCGACCATTGAGGGCAGCAACCGCTGCCGGCTTGGAAAGGGACATCGTCTCGTCGCCCAGATTGATGTCATAAATCACCCGGTAGGGTGCCAACGTCTGTTCGGCCTCATCGGCATGGACCAGACCAGTCCAACAACAGAGCAACAATCCAGCCGTTAAAACGATCCAGGATCGCGCAACAAGGGAAGCGAAAACGCTTTGCATCAAACCATGCCCAATCATCCAGAGGATCCCAAAGATCGTCTCGCACCGCATCAGGAGGAAAAGATCGCGCCCATTATTCATGATCATCATGAGAATGCAATGGAGCCTTCACCCCCCATCTGTGAGAGTACCAATGTTTGACTGGCATTCTGCCGCATCCTTTCGTAAACCAGAGACAACGGCCACCGAGAGGGCACGCCACGCACAATCTTTGAACCTCAATTCAGTCTTGAAAGAAAGAAAACATGACCGGAACCATCGAAAGCAAACTCGCTGAACTGGGAATCACCCTGCCAGAAGCTGCAGCTCCTGCTGCCAACTATGTCCCCTTTGTCAAAAGCGGCAATCAGCTGTTCATCTCTGGCCAGATTCCGATGACCGCGGACGGCATTCAGTTCAAGGGCAAGCTGGGTGACAGCATGACGGCTGAAGAAGGCGCAAAAGCTGCCAAGCTCTGCGCCATCAACCTTATCGCCCAGATGAAAGCTGCGACCGGTGATCTGGAAAAAGTCGCCCGCATGGTCAAACTCGTCGGGTTTGTCAATTCCACTGGTGACTTCGGCGAACAGCCTGCCGTGATCAACGGCGCGTCCAATTTCATGGTCGAAGTGTTCGGCGACAAGGGCCGCCATGCCCGCTCAGCCGTCTCTGCCGCCTCCCTGCCCTTTGGTGTGGCTGTTGAGATCGAAGCCATTGTTGAGCTGACCGAAGACTGATAGTTTGGGGGCCTGTTCCTTCATTTCTTTCGTCCCAACAGGCCCCTTTGCTCCCATGAATCACAAAGACATTGCGTGGCTCACCGCCCGTCCTATCGCGCATCGCGGATTTCACAAAGCCAGCGACGGCATCATCGAGAATTGCACACAGGCGTTCGACGCCGCCATCGCACATAATTTTGCCATCGAACTCGACGTTCAGGTGACCGCCGATGGCAAGGCCGCTGTCTTTCATGACTATAGCCTCGAACGCCTGACCGAAGGCACTGGGCGGATAGACGAGAAAACGCTTGCCGACCTCGCAGAAGTCCCCTTCAAACAGACCTCCGACCTGATCATGGATCTCAAGGCGCTTGTGGACCACATCGATGGCCGCGTGCCTCTGGTGATCGAACTCAAGCCTCCCAAGATTGAGGATGGCCGCCTCGAACAAGCTGTTTGTGCTGCCCTTGAGGGCTATACCGGCAAGGCTGCTCTGATGTGCTTCTCACCTCAATCTGTGGCAAGGTTGAAATCGCTCACGGATCGCCCGCGCGGCATCCTGTCCCTTGATTACAGCAAGTCAAAAGCCGAAGAAGACTTGGGCAAAGCCGACCCCTACGCCCTCACCCACATGCTGCATGTGATGGAGACCGAGCCGGATTTCATCTCCTACAACGCCGCAGATCTGCCAATGCCCGGCGTTGATCTTCTCAAGGCGATTTACGATCTTCCCGTGATCTGCTGGACCATAAAAAGCCCGGAGAGCCAAAAAAACGCTCTCCAGCATTGCGATCAGGTCACCTTCGAGGGTTATAATCCGGATAAAATGACCTAAATCTGATTTGATAATCATTGCCACCCCAAAGGATACTCATGGCCGAAGACTCCTCTGGCTATCAGCTGCATATTGTCCATTCCATGCGAGACATTGGGGACGAGGCATGGACAGCATGCCTTGATGGCACATTGTCACCGCGCAAGGCCAACCCCTTCATGAGCTTTGCCTTTCTCGAAGCGCTCGAGCTTTCAGGCTGTGTCTCGGAGCACACCGGCTGGATGCCCCACCATCTGGTTTTGCGAGATGAAACCGACAGCGTTCTGGCGGTCCAGCCCCTCTATCTCAAGTCCCACAGTCAGGGCGAATATGTCTTCGATTATGGCTGGGCGGATGCGCTCGAACGCTCTGGCGGGCAATATTATCCCAAGCTCCTCAGCGCCGTCCCCTTCACCCCGGTCAACGCCCCCAAGGTACTGGCGCGTAAGGGCATCAACCGCGATGTGGCTGTCGCCGCGATGGCCAGCGGCATGCGCCAACTCTGTGAGCGTTACCCCATTTCCTCCGCTCACTTGACCTTTCTGCCCGCAGATCAGAAGGAAAGCTTCGAAAAACAGGGCTTCCTTGTGCGCAGGGATCGTCAGTTCCACTGGGTCAACGAGGATTACGAAAGCTATGACGATTTCCTCGTCCAGCTTTCCTCGCGCAAACGCAAGAATATCAAGAAAGAGCGCAAGACCGCCCAGAGCCATGGCCTGACCATCCGCCACAAGACCGGCAGCGACATCACGGAAGAAGACTGGGACGCCTTCTACGACTTCTACATGGACACCGGCTCGCGCAAATGGGGCACCCCCTATCTCAAGCGGCAATTCTTCTCGCTCATCGGTGAGCGCATCGCTGACAAGATCCTCTTGATGCTGGCCTACGACAATGAGACCCCCGTCGCAGGTGCGCTCAACCTGATTGGTGGTGATACGCTCTATGGCCGTTACTGGGGCACCACTGGTGACTATCCCTGTCTGCATTTCGAGCTTTGCTACCATCAGGCCATCGAATGGGCCATCGACCATGGCCTCACATGCGTTGAGGCGGGTGCGCAAGGGGAGCACAAGCTAGCGCGCGGCTACGTGCCTCAGGCCACCTGGTCGGCCCACTGGATCGAGCATCCAGGCTTTAGGGAGGCCATCTCCGACTATCTGGAGCGGGAACGCGCAGCCGTTGCTGAAGAGCAGGAGTTTCTCACCGAGCTATCCCCATTCAAAAAGCCCGATGGAGGGAACGGCGAATAGACCTTAACGCCAAGCCCTGATAGGCTCTCGCCAAACGAGCTGTCTCGCTTTTCAAGCCCAAGCAATGATGGAACCGGACAATGACTGAACCTGCCACCGCACCTGCCACCGCGCCCGCCTATGACAATGAAAACATCTTCGCAAAGATCCTGCGTGGTGAAATCCCGAGCCACAAGGTCTATGAAGACGAGGCGACCATCGCCATCATGGACATCATGCCGCGCGCCGACGGTCACACACTGGTCATTCCCAAGACCCCGTCACGCAATCTGCTTGATGTGGAACCCGCAGACCTTGGCGCTGTCATGGAAACGGCGCAAAAGATTGCTCGTGCCCACATGATTGCCTTTAACGCCGATGGCGTGACCGTCAATCAGTTCAACGAATCCGCTGGCGGTCAGGTAATCTTCCATCTCCACGTCCATGTCATCCCGCGCAAGGAAGGCGAGCCCCTTGGCCCGCACACCGGCGAGATGGCCGACAACGATCTGCTGGCAAGCCACGCTGCGAAAATCCGCGAAGCACTGAAGTCGGTGTAGGCTCTGTTTTCTTGTAATCTGATGGATTGTAAAAGGCCCTTCCAAGGGCCTTTTTCTTTGGCGTCTAAGGCCTATCCGGAAAAGGTGACGCCAACCAGCAGGGACAGCCCGACAAGGCAGCCTCCCCCCAATGCGACCGCAAGAAGCAGATTGCGATAAAGGCCAAAATAGAGCCCGACCGCCATCCCGACAGCCACAAGCCGGATCCAGACAGGAATGTCGACAAGCGCACCGGTCGGAAACAGAATGAGCCGCATGATCACGCCGGCCACAAGCGCATTGGCCACCGCACGGGCCAGCAGGATCCACTCACTGTCATCCCTCAGGCGACCGGCAAAACTCACCCCGAACCAGCGCCAGATATCCGTGGGCAGAGAACCCGCAAGAAGAATGAACAGAAAAGGCCACCAGGCAGCATCAAACGTATCGAACGTCAGGTTCATCTCCCTCGCCTCCTGATATATCCAATGACATAGGCCCCAACGCCACCCACGAGCCCCGTCGCCAGAAGGTCGACATCCGGAACGATCAGGGCAAAGACAGGCCCAAGCCCAAACCCGAAGATCAGCGCAAGACGATCAGAAAGGTGATGGGCTGCGCTTGGCAGCGTCAGCATGAAATAAAGCGGCGTGGTGAGAAACAGCGCAGCAGCCACCACCGAAGGCACCGCACCGGCAATGGCAAATCCAAGCCCGGTCACGCCCACATTGATCAGGCTGAGGCTTACCGAAAAGCCAGCGTAGTAGGCAACTCGGGCATACCGTGGCAATGAGGGCAACCGGCTCATCCCGAAAACCCATGCGGTGATGGCAGTCACGTGGGACAGTCCGTAAAGCTGCCATTTCGGTGTCTTCTTGTCCCTTAGAACCGGCACCAGCGCGACCATCATCGGCATCATGCGCACGGATGCCAGCGTCACGGCAGCTGCGATCGTCAGCACCCCTGCCCCGGACGCAATGCCGCCAATGAGCACCACCGCACTTGGCAGCGCCCAGATGACCAGCGTCATGAACATGGCATGCACAAGCTCGATGCCACTCTCCCGCGCAAAGCCACCGAACCCGAGAAAGGAAAAAGTAAGCACCAGCGCCGGGGTTGAAAGCAGATTTCGCACCCCGCGCCCGTACCAGACAAGGGCAGAAAGCTGTTCCTCCGAAGCCCCTTCCGGCTCGAGACTGGGTGAAAGATTGCTGGTCATGAAATCATGTGTTTGTGGCAGGTTGCTACAACTTGGCACATCTGTTCAGAGCAGACAATAAGGCCAAGGTCAAAGAAACCGAGCAGCCCCATGGCGCAAAGACAATGGCTTACCAGCGCCAGAAATCATAGGTAAACAGGGCCAACCCTGAGAGAATTTCCAAGCGGCCCAAGATCATCTCGATTGCCAGCAGCCATTTGGCGAAATCGGGGAGCGAGGAGAAATTGCCCGCCGGGCCGATGATGTCTCCAAGCCCCGGCCCGACATTGGCCACCGCAGTCGCTGAAGCAGAAATCGCCGTGACGAAATCAAGCCCCGTCGCCTGCAACAAAATGGCGAACACGACGAAGGTTGCGAAGAAGAGAAACACCAGACAGAGCGTTGACGCCGCCATGGCATTGTCGACCACGCGCATGCCATAACGCGTCGGGACCGCTCGGTTGGGGTAAATCAGCTTGGCCGCAGCCTCCTTGATCACCAGCCAGGACACCACGAACCGAAACTGCTTCAGCCCGCCCGCGGTTGACCCCGAACAGCCGCCAAAGAAGGTCAGGACAAAGAAGAACACGCCGAATAGCGGCCCCCAGAGCTGATAGTCACCAGCGCCATAACCTGTTGTCGTAACGATGGAAATGACATCAAACAGGCTGAGAACAAGATCCTCAACCCTGCCACCGGGTGCCAAGCCCTGCTTGAAGAAAAAGATGACCAGCGTTGCGAATATGACGCCGTATAAATAGAGCGAAATCTGCGGATCTTTTGGTCTGTCCGCCGAGAAAAAACGGATCATGTAAAGAAAAGGCATCCCGCCAAAGAACATGAACAAGGACGCCACCGAGAGGATGCCAAGGCTGTTGAAGTGCCCCATCGAATTGTCCGATGTCGAATAGCCGCCGGTCGACAAGGTCGTCATCGCATGGTTGATGGCTTCAAAGAATGTCATGCCAAGCAGGTAATAGGACAGCGCGCAGGCAAGGGTCAGCGTCGAGTAGACCAACGCAATCTTGGCAGCAAACTCGCGAATCCGCGGATAGGGATTGTCGCTCTGCTCAGACGATTCCAGAAAGAAGAGCCTTTGACCACCAGAGCCGATCATCGGCAGGATGGTCACACTGATGGCAACGATCCCCAAGCCGCCAATCCATTGCATGAAGGACCGCCAGAACAAGAGCCCCGGCGCCATGGTATCCAGCCCGCTCAGAACAGTTGAGCCGGTCGTCGTCAGTCCCGAGACAGTTTCGAAGAAGGCATCGACAAAACTGAGATGAAGAGAGGAGAAATAGAGCGGCAGAGACGCAAACAGGCTGACCGAGATCCAGATGCCGTTGACGAACATGATGGATTTGCGGATGGTCCACTCCCCTTCCTGCCCACGCATGGCCAGAAAAAGCGCAACACCAAACGCCACCGAGATGGCCCCTCCACCCACAAAGGTTTGCCAATCTTCGTTGAAAATCGCCAGATCGATAATGGCAGGTACAAACATCAACCCGCCAAGAGCTGCAATCAGAATCCCAAGTGCCGAAAGCACGGCCTCACCTCATAGATAGCGTCTCGGATCATGAGACCACAGGATTCGGGGAATTTACGACCATTAAACTGCAAAATAAAGGGGGCGAACGAATAGGAGCCATGCAAGAGACTGGATATCTTGCACCCTGACGAAACCGCCGCCCCTTGCGCAGCCGGGTATCCGATCACTCGTCGCCATCAAAGAAGCGCTGATAAATCAATGTAATAAGAAGCATATAACCGGCGGCCAGCGTGAGAATATTCTTGACCAATTCACTCACGTCCGGCCGGCCTGTGTAAGGATCGATCAGCGAGCCGAAAATCCCGTTCGGGAAAGCGGCTCTCATCGTTGCACTCGCCCCCATCAGGGCCGCAATCGCAAAGGCAAAATACAGCAGAAGAAGGCGCAGCCATGGGGGTAGATTGGGAAACATTGCAAAGCAAAACGCCGGGTGTTGGCCACCCGGCGCCTCTCATCTATTTCTTATTTCTTGTCGACTTTGGCGATCCGTGGAACCGACGATTTCTTGCTTGCCGCCGAGCGCCGCTTGGGCTTCTTGGGGCTGTCGCCTTCATCCGAGGAGGCCTTGGTATCCTCTGATGGTTCGTCTTCGGCCTTCGCCGCCTTGCCGCCCTTGGACTTTTTCGGAGCGACCGGCGGCTCTTCGATGACCGTCAGGAAGAGTTTTTCCATATTGTCGAGATCGATATCGACGCGCACGGTTCCGCCTTTCACGAGCTTGCCGAACAGGATTTCCTCGGCCAATGGCCGCTTGATATGCTCCTGAATGACACGGCCAAGCGGACGCGCACCCATCTTCGGATCATATCCCTTCTTGGCGAGCCAAGCGGTGGCAGCATCGGTCAACTCGAAGGTCACGCCACGATCGGCGAGCTGGGCTTCGAGCTGCATGACAAACTTGCGCACCACCTGATGCACGACGTCAGTCGGCAGCGTGGTGAACGGAATGACCGCATCAAGCCGGTTTCGGAATTCAGGCGTAAACAGCTTGTTGATCGCCTCTTCATCATCACCAGACCGCGCCACCTGGGTAAAGCCCATCACAGGCTTGTCCATTTCGGTTGCCCCGGCGTTGGTGGTCATGATCAGGATGACATTCCGGAAATCCACATGCTTGCCGTTATGGTCGGTCAGCTTGCCGTGGTCCATGACCTGCAAGAGGATGTTGAAAAGATCCGGATGGGCCTTCTCCACCTCGTCAAGCAACAGCACGCAGTGAGGCTGCTGATCAACGCCATCAGTCAGAAGACCACCCTGATCAAACCCGACATAGCCCGGAGGGGCACCGATCAGACGCGAGATGGTATGACGTTCCATATATTCTGACATGTCAAACCGCAGCAACTCGACCCCGAGCAATTCAGCAAGCTGCCGGGCCACCTCGGTCTTACCGACACCAGTGGGACCAGAGAAGAGATAGTTGCCGATCGGCTTTTCGGGCTCGCGCAGCCCGGCACGAGCCAGCTTGATCTGGCTGGTCAGGGCATCAATGGCCTGATCCTGACCATAAACCATCCGCTTGAGGTTGATTTCGAGGCTTGAGAGAACCTCCTTGTCATCCTTGGAGACAGTTTTGGGTGGAATCCGCGCCATGGTCGCGATGGTCGCCTCGACTTCCTTGACCGAAATGCTCTTGCGGCGACGGGAGCTTGGCAGCAATTGCTGTGCGGCTCCGGTCTCGTCGATCACATCAATCGCCTTGTCCGGCAGTTTGCGGTCATGAATATAGCGCGCGGACAGCTCAACCGCCGTCTTGATCGCGTCATTGGAGAATTTCACGCTGTGATAATCCTCAAAATAGGGCTTGAGACCCTTGAGGATATCAATCGCATCCGGGATGGACGGCTCATTGACGTCGATCTTCTGGAAACGGCGCACGAGAGCGCGGTCCTTCTCGAAGAACTGGCGATATTCCTTATAGGTGGTCGAGCCCATGCATCTGAGATTGCCCGAAGCAAGCGACGGTTTGAGCAGGTTCGAAGCATCCATGGCACCGCCGGAGGTGGCACCAGCCCCAATCACCGTGTGGATCTCGTCGATAAACAGGATGGCTCCGTCAAACTCTTCGATTTCCTTGATCACCCGCTTGAGGCGCTCTTCGAAATCACCGCGATAGCGCGTTCCGGCCAAGAGGGTTCCCATATCGAGCGAGAAGATGGTCGCGCCCTTGAGAACATCTGGCACCTTGTCCTCGACAATGCGTTTGGCCAGCCCTTCGGCAATGGCGGTTTTGCCAACGCCCGGATCCCCAACAAACAGCGGATTGTTCTTGGACCGGCGACACAGCACCTGAATGGTCCGATGGATCTCGGCATCGCGGCCGATCAGAATATCGATCTTGCCGTTTGCAGCCTTCTCGTTGAGGTTGACCGCATAGGCTTTCAGGGCCTCGGTCTTGCCACCCTCATCTTCTTCGCCATCAACACTGAAGTCCTCGTCATCCTCGTCTTCGATACCGCTGGGAGACACACCTTCGGACATGCCCGGCGCCTTGGCGATGCCGTGCGAGATGTAGTTGACCGCGTCATAGCGAGTCATTTCCTGATCATGCAGAAAGAAGGCAGCGTGGCTTTCACGTTCGGCAAAGATCGCAACCAGCACATTGGCCCCGGTCACCTCTTCGCGTCCTGATGACTGGACGTGGATCACCGCGCGTTGAATAACGCGCTGGAAGCCTGCTGTAGGCTTGGCATCCTCGCCTTTCTCATGCACGAGATTGGAAAGTTCATTGTCGATATAGTCGAGCAGATTGCTTTCTAACACGCGCAAATCGACCCCGCATGCACGCATCACTGCCGCTGCGTCGCTATCGTCAACAAGCGCCAGCAACAGATGCTCGAGTGTGGCATATTCCTGAGAGCGCTCATTGGCGGCCATCAGGGCTTTGTGCAGGGCGATTTCCAGACTGTTAGAAAATGATGGCACTAGCGTTCCTCACTTCTTTTCCATAATGCATTGCAACGGGTGTTGATGTTTGTGGGCGAAATCCATGACCTGAGACACCTTGGTCTCGGCCACCTCATAGGTGAACACACCACATTCACCCACACCGTGATGATGGACATGCAACATGATCCGGGTCGCATCTTCCCGACCCTTGTTGAAAAAGGCTTCAAGGACATGGATTACAAATTCCATGGGAGTGAAGTCATCATTCAACAGAAGAACACGATACATATTCGGACGCTTGGTCTTGGGCTTGGTCTTTGTGGCCACCCCAATCTCATTGTCATCATCCACGCGGCGAATATCCTTGCTCATTGCCCAGACTGTCTCCAAAACTTTTCTTCGGCCTTATCAAGCCATCTTCCGAACCGGATCGAAGGCCGGTATGTGGCCTCATCCGGTCAACATCTCTCTTTTCATGTCGGTCACCATTCAATAGGCCGTGGCACCCAATGGAAAGGCGACCCTGTTCCATCCAACAATGTAAGCACAAAACACTGATATTGTAAGGGCAACAACCCTCATTACCAAATAACTGAATTGTTATTGATTTGGTCATTTGCGTCAATGATTTACCAAAAATTGCTTAACCCTGTCGCTGCGATTTTCTTTTGCAAATTGCACTTGATCCAACAATTTTTACCTTTTCCTAACCGAGATTTCCTAGGCTAGGTAAACGGAACGACAAAGGCATAATTTTGCCCCGAAAAATCCCCAATATGACGAGCAAGTTTGCCGTCACATAAGTGAACTTCAAAGGACGTCACGTGTACAGAGTAGCGTTCAATGCCATTCGACGCCTGCGGCTTCCGCGCCCGGTCATGACGGCCGCCGCAGCCCTCACCCTGGTGTTTTCTCCGATTGTCCACATCGATCAGGCCCATGCAAACTCCAAGTATGCGGCCTATGTGATCGATGTGAAGAGCGGCAAGGTGCTTTTCTCGCGCCACGCCAACGCACCGCGCTATCCAGCCTCTCTCACCAAGATGATGACCCTCTACATGGTCTTTGATCGTCTGGAGAGCGGCAAGTTGAAACTCAGCACCCCGCTGAAGGTTTCAAAATATGCCTCCGGTCGCCCGCCTTCCAAACTGGGTCTGCGCCCCGGAAGCACGATCAGCGTTCGCAACGCGATCTATGCGCTCGTTACCAAATCGGCCAACGATGTTGCCTCTGTGGTCGCTGAGAATATCGGCGGCTCCGAGAGCAAGTTTGGCAAGATGATGACGATGGAGGCTCGCGCCATCGGCATGAAGCGGACCACCTTCCGCAATGCCTCCGGCCTTCCCAACCGGTCCCAGAAGACCACAGCGGCTGACATGGCCCTTCTCGGTCGTGCGCTGCAGGACCGTTTCCCGGGCTACTACAAGTATTTCAGCACGCGCAGCTTCAAATATGGCAAGCGACGCTTCGGCAACCATAACCGCCTTCTCGGTCATGTGAAGGGCGTGGACGGCATCAAGACCGGCTACACCCGGGCTTCTGGATTCAATCTTGTCACAAACGTCAAGGCTCGTAATCGGCACATCGTGGCCGTTGTCATGGGAGGCCGGACCGGTCGCTCCCGCGATGCCCACATGCGCAAACTGATCAAGACTTACCTGCCCAAGGCCAAAACCGGCGCACGGCGGACCGCTCTGGTGGTTGCTCCTCCGAACAGATACATCAAGCTGGCTTCGACCATTCGCCTGCCAAAGGCGAAACTGGAACCTGTCGGCCTTCCGATGGTCACCGCCTATCAGGCCCCGCGTGATATCAAATCGATCACCCCGGCCCCGATCGATCTGGTTGCCATGCCGCAGACGCGGCCGGCAACCCAAAAGGCAAGAATCACCACCGCTTCGCTGGCCGTGCCGCCATTACCGCGCCCAGCCAACGACGCAATCGGTGATCTGTCCACCCATCAGCCACCTATCCCGCTTGCCGCGCCCAAACAGGCAACGCCATCGGGATGGCAGATCCAGCTCGGCGCAACGCGCACTCTCGATCTTGCCAACAATCTTCTCGCCAAGGCTCGCGCCCGCAACGAGAAACTGCTGGTGGCCCGGGTCAACCACACCGAGACCGTTGAAAAGGGTGACCTGACCCTCTATCGCGCACGGTTTGCTGGGTTTGAGTCCAAGACCGCAGCCCGCAACACCTGCGCAATCCTGAAGAAACAGAAGTTCGCCTGTCTGGCGCTGAATCCGTGAGTTCATTGAGTATTTGGAGATCAGCCATGTTTTCGCAACAAGACGGCCTTGGCAGCATTGATCTTGGTAGCAAGAAAGGTGGAGCCCCCCTGGTCGGGGTGGACCCGCTTCATCAGACGCCTGTGCGCAGCAACAATTTCCGCTTCGTCGGCGCCCGCAGAAAGCCCAAGAATCTCATAAGCTTCCTCCTTGGTCATGGGGCCCGAGTCCGCCGTTCCAGCTTCCCCCGTTGCCGGATCAGCATCGAATGCGTCACGCCAGTTGGCGCTCCGGCCGTCAAGATAGGCCTCGAGTAGATCGCGACTTTCCCGATCACTCCCGATTTCCTGCCAGAGGCTGTGCAATTCAGCCTCTGACAGACTGTCCAGGTCCCGCCCTTCATAATGCCCGGCCAATACACGCCCGATGATGATGCCCGTATCGTGATCAAGCGTCATTTCCAAGGCGGCGGTCCGAACGGTCGATCCGCGCCCGCTGGACCGGTCAGCCCCGGCTGACGAGGGCTTGCGCCGAAACATCCCCCACGCCACCAGAGCAACGGGCACAGCCAGCATCCATTGGCCCCTGACCATCAAGAGCAGCGAAAACAGCCCCGTGATGCCCGCGGCAATCCGATAGCCGATCTTCACGATGTCAGCCGTATTGGCATAGGCCGCCCAGCGGCCCAGCAGAACCAGAGAAACAAAAAGAAGAAGTCCGCCGACTAGATAAATCATCGTGCCATCCGACTGAAGCATTTGAGGATCGTGCTGCACTGCCACGCCATCCAAGTGATTGGGGAAGTACCGAGCTTGACCCATCATCCCCGCTGAAGTCCAGCCCAGATGGCCCGACTGATTGTACGCGACAGACATCCCGCCCGCCCTATCGTGCGTCAGGCCTGACAGCCAAGATCTCTTCGTCACAGGATCTCTTTGTCATATGTAAAGCGTAGGCGGGGAAGGTCAATCGCTAGCGAGACGGTTTTGGCAATTGCTTGCGCAACTCCGGTGGCAGTCTCGTCACATCCCGCCCGGAAGCCGCATAGGCAGCGATGCCTTTGAGATAGTCCGCAAGCTTGTGCTTGGAATGCGAATCAAACTGCGCATAGGCCCCGCCGGTCAACCGGGCAACATCCTTGAAAATCGTCGTGGCAAGAGCGTCGGTTCCTTCCTGAAAGACAAAAACCGGTATGCCGCGCAAGGCGATATCGCCCGCCAGCCCGGCAATCTCGTCCGGATTCTCTTCTAGGCAGTCTCCGACATAGACAACCGCATCAAGGCGCGTCCGATTCGCTTCATTCTTGACATGCTGCAGAATGCGGCCGATCTGGGTACGGCCGGCACGGCAATCAAACCGCTCCATCCACCCGATCATGTCGCTCGCAGATCGGGTCCAGCGGCTCGCCCGACATTCGGCAGTTCCGCGGAAATAGACAAGCTGTGTGGCCAGCGCGCCATGCGCCGCGGCCACTTCGAACATGTCGCTCTGCAGTGAACAGGCGACATCCCAGGTTGGTTGGCGACTCATGGTGGCATCAAGCGCAAACACCAGATGGCCGCTCACAGGCTTGAGCCCTTGCTGCTCCTGTGCCTGTCGAACCATCTTCGTCTTGGCCAGAAAAGACGCAACCTCACCCTTCCCCGTCTCCGGCTGAAGATCCGAGGCAGTTCCCTTGGTCAATTCATCGCGTTTCTTGTTCATTGCGAGCAGATCCTGTCTGGAGGCAAAAGATGGATGGCAAGACAAAGTGACAGCAAGCGTAGCTTTATAGCGCCCTCACCCATTATGTGGGTGGGATTGGCGCGTGCGCAACCCGCCTGCGATGCAACAATCATGAAAGAAAACAGGCCTTCGGGCTACAAGAGCCCCAGTTCAGCCAACTCGCGGCGGAAGGCTTCCGGCAGGTCCTCGCCTCCACCCAGTTCCCCAAGATCGCGGGGGGCGTCTTCAACGTTGAAGTAGCGCCACCCCTGAAAAGCGCGTCTTGGCAGCGTTTCGGTGCGCACCAGTTTTGGCTCCATGACGATCTGGCACCGCGAAATCCCATCCTCACCGACAGTCTGCCGCAGATCGAGAATAGGTTGACGCGCCAGCACCATCCCCTTGATAACCCAATAAAGAGAGCCACCATCAAGGATTTCATCCCGCCGCTTGGGGAACATTCGCGTGGTGTGGATGTGTTCGGGCGCCTCGCCTGAAAGGGCCTTCTGCGTCTGGCGATGCTCAATCCACCGTTCCAGATCGTCGGCACTATCCACACCCACGCATAATTTAAGTATGTGAACTGTCATGCCTGTCCATAGCATGAGACTTTATTGCGCATAAAGACTGAGCGCACTTTGCCAAAACTTGGTCATAGATTTATGCACATTTTGCTATAGATTGAAGCTCTAGGCATTTCAGCCACTGTTCTTATTTAGGCGGATCAAGGAACACATTGCATGCGAATTTTCGTCACCGGAGGCACAGGACAGATCGGAACGGCAGTGGTCAACGCCCTGCACGCAAAGAACTATCGCGTGACGACACTCGCACGGTCTGATGCCAGCGCGGAGCTTCAAAAGGCCATGGGAGCCACCCCGATTCGCGGCAGCCTCACCGAACCGGATGGCTGGGTGACCGAAGCGCTCGATCATGACGCCATTGTCCACGCCGCTGCCACATTCGAGAGCAACATGGGAGAGGTCGATCACGAACTCGTCGCCTCCCTGCTCAAGGCTGCGCAGGACATGCCCGTGGAACGCAAGATCCCCTTCATCTATACCGGCGGATGCTGGCTCTACCCCGAAGCTCCGATCATTCCGATCACCGAACGTCATGTCTTGGACCCGCTTCCGGAATTTGCATGGATGCTCGACAGCATCGAAGAACTTGCGACATGCCCGTCCTTTCTTCTGACCGTGATCCATCCCGCCTATGTGGTTGACGGCAAACGCGGCACCGTTGCCAACTTTGCCAAATCGCTCAAGGAAGACGGCAGCATCAGAATCGTTGAGGATCCCGAAACACACCATCCCTTTATCCATGCCGACGATATAGCCGACCTCTATGTAAGGGCGGTCGAGCATGGCGGTGATGGCCTTTTGCTCAATGCCACAGCCATCAAAAGCGCAACCGCCGGTGACGTGGCCAAGCTTGTTGCGGAGCGCTTGAACCTGCCACTGCAGACCCAGGTTGTGAGCCTTGAGGACATTCAGGACCAGTTGGGCAATTGGGCATCCGGTTATGGCCGGTCTCAGCGCATGCAGGCGGACCGCGCCAAGGATGTGCTCGACTGGTCGCCTCGATATGACACCATCGAAGCCATCGTGGACGCCTGTCTCGCCGATCTATCCTGATTGCCCCCATCAGAGCGCTTGGCATCAGGCGCGTTGAGCCATTTATATTTTCGGCAAACTGATTCGAAACCTTCAGCCATGCGGCTCGTGTGAGGCAACAGCCCTGCACACTCAACTGTTGACTTCATATTATATTCGAATATTATTACATTAGAATTATCTAATTATACATCCGGACACACCGTCTGCCCTCCTTCACACTTTTGACAGTCAGGAAAACGGAAACCGGAAAAACGATCGGATACACCGATCGGGCTGCAAGGTGAACCATGACCCCGGATCCTACCATCGAGGCTTTGGCAGATCAGGCTGATGAAGTCGCCCGTCTCCTCAAGCTATTGGGCAACAGCAATCGACTGCGCATCCTGTGTCAACTTGTCGACGGCCCGGACAAGTCGGTCAATTGTCTGGCAGACAAGCTTCAGATCTCACAAAGCGCGCTCTCGCAACACCTTGCGAAAATGCGCGAAGATGGTTTGATCGAGGGAAAGCGGGACGCCCAGACCATTTATTACTCTCTCTCTGACGAGAATGCACTGAAACTGCTCTCGGTGCTCAAGGAACTCTATTGCTCGGCTGACACACTTCCCCCCAAAGACACCTAGAGCTCAAGAAACCAGTGCCGGTTCCGATCAGAGTGCCCTTGCACGTGGCACAAATGCTAGGATGGCATTCTCACTCACGGACCGCCGCAACAAGGATCAAAGAACGCAATGGCGAAGAAACAGATTGTCAAACAGATCAATTTCGAAGAGGCCAAAGCCCTTATCGACCAGGGAGCGGTCCTGATCGACGTGCGCGAGAAAATGGAGCTTGCTCGCCGGAAAGTGCCCTCGGCCCTGCATCATCCGCTATCGGGACTCTCGGGGCCCATCGAGACCAATGGTGCCCCAGCCGCCATCTTCTTTTGTGCATCGGGTGCCCGAACCAACGGCTATGCACCGGCGCTGGCCAAAGCCGTTGATTGCGACGCCTACATGCTGAACGGCGGAATTCACGCTCTGGCCCGCATCAATGTTCCCATGGAAACTGGCGGCGGCATGTTCAAATTGTTTGGCATCGCAGCGGTTTTGCTGCTCGCAGGCTGGGCAACCGGCATCATTCCCGGACTTTAAAAAGACGCTCGACCTGCGGTGCGGACCACGTTCAATCCCGGTCCGTCTCCGTGCTCGTCTCCACGGCGCCTCCGCCTTCCTTCCATGCAGTAAAGCCCCCGGCAATATGCGCTACCGGGCTCATGCCCATGCGCTGCACCTGTTGCGTCGCAAGGGCACTGCGCCAGCCTGCGGCACAGAAGAAGATGAATGTCTTGTCTTGGGCAAAAACGTCCCGATGGTAGGGACTGGTCGGGCAGACCCAGAATTCGAGCATACCGCGCGGGGCATGCACCGCGCCGGGCACGCGCCCCTGTCGATCCAGCTCACGAATGTCCCTGATATCAACGAAAACATAGCCATCATCGTTCAGGAGCGCCTTGGCCTGCTCAACGCTGATGGTCTCGATCTCGGCTTCAGCCTCGGCTATCAATTGCTCGTAGGTCACATTAATAGACTGTGCCATTCATCCCCCTCAAATATCTGTTTCGCTTCGAGAATGGGAAAGCCGGAGGGGAAAAGCAACCAACCTGTGAATGTCTTTGCACCGACTTCAGCAGCAATCAGGCACAAAAAAAGCGTGGGCGAACCCACGCTTTATTTCTGTCGCGAACACGACTTGGCGTTCTTAACCGGCTGCAATGGCAGACGTATCGAATGCTCCGAAGAAATACACGATGGCCAAAACAGCGCCTAGCGCCAAAACAGCTTTCATCGCGACACTCCAACAAGAAACGTCGATTTCCTTGTCCATATATCCTCAGCTTGTCAGGTGACTAACTCATTCACGTGCTTAGCAGCTGTGAAGCGTATGGCCCCTAGTTAGTCGCTTGGAAAGGATTTGGCAACTAATAAGGCGTGCATTTGGTGCACACCTGCCATCAGGTTTAAATTGCTTTTAGGAATCAATATGCTATCTAAAATGAAAAGTGTGCGTATTGTGTCAAATCCATGACAGGCCCGGGAAAATGACATCCCTTTGCATCCTGGAATGGCCGGTGTGGCACCCGTTTATGGGATAAAAACGATGATTCCGTTCTCGCTTCTCGATTATGTTGCTCTGTTTTGGTACATCGCCTTCTGGCTCACCTTCGCCTATGTGGTGGATCACTCGCACCTGAGGCATCACAATCTCTCGCATTTGATGAATGGTCATCGCCTGAGATGGATGCGCAACATGTCCACCCGCGACCTGCGCATGATCGACACCGCGATTATATCAGGACTGCAGAACGGAACGGCTTTCTTTGCCTCCACCTCGCTGCTTGCCATCGGGGGGGGATTTGCCATGCTCAACTCGACAGAAGCAGCGATTCGGGTCTTCGATGACCTGTCGATACCGGTCGAGACAAACCGCGCCCTGTGGGAAGCAAAGGTGCTGTTGCTCATTCTGATTTATGTCTATGCCTTCTTCAAGTTTGGCTGGGCTTACAGGCTGTTCAATTACAGCTCGATCCTCATCGGCGGACTGCCCTATGCCAAGACCGCTGACGAGAAGGAGCTGGAAATTGCCGTCCGGCAGGCCGCCAATCTCAATGCCATGGCAGGCAGGCATTTCAATCTCGGCCTCAGATCCTTCTTTTTCTCGCTGGCTTTGTTCGGCTGGTTCATTCATCCCGGCGTTCTGATCGTCTCCACCACATTTGTCGGCGTCGTCCTGATTCGCAGGCAATATTTCTCTCAATCCCAGACGCTCGCGATGCATCTGCAGCCAGAGAAAGCGAGTGAGAAAGAGAAAGCGAGTGAGAAAGAGAGCGACAAGACTTAGTCGTTGCCATCGAGAAAGCCTCGCTGGATATGATCCGTGCTTGATCATCATGCCGATTGGTCGTACTTAGCCCTCTTGCAGCCAGTCTAGAAGGCCCCCTCGATGCCCCCGCACGCCATCCGCAAGCCCACCCCGGGCGACATTTCAATATTGTTCTTTCTGACGCTAATCTGGGCGTCGTCCTTCGTTGCCATCAAGGTTGCCGTCCCCTTCACGGGTCCCGTGTGGCTGGCGGGCATGCGGGTATGCATCGGCTTTCTGGTGCTCATTCCATGGACGCTCTATCGCGGTCTCGTCTTGCCGACATCCCCTCGCACATGGATGTTTCTCATCGGGGTATCACTGTTGAACATCACGATGCCCTTCTTGCTGATTTCATGGGCCGAATTGTCCATTTCTGCGGGCATAACATCCCTTTTGCTGGCAACCGGCCCCTTCATCGCATTGGTGCTCAGTCATCTGACGACCGAGGATGACAAGATCAACATCTACAAATTGATTGGGATTGCTCTGGGCTTGACCGGCGTTGCAACCGTCGTCGGGGGCGAGGCGATCTCCAACATCGGGGATAGCTCTCTTCTGGCCCAGCTCGCCGTGCTCGGGGCCTCACTTTGCTATGGCGTATCCGGCGCGATGATCCGCCAGATCAAAGACGTTCCGCCAACCCGGCTGGCGACCATCATTCTGGGGCTGTCATCCATCGAGCTGTTGGCGCTTGGCTTCTACCAAGGTTTGCCCGATTTCGGCACACTGGACACTCAGGCATGGTTCGCGCTGCTGTATCTGGGCCTATTGCCAACCGGTCTGGCAACCATCTTGCGCTACCGCATGATATGGACGGTGGGTGCCAGCTATTTCGGACTCTTCATGAATCTCATCCCGATCTTCGGGGTGCTCATGGGCGCGGTCTTGCTCTCCGAGCATGTGGCCGTTTCGACAGTGTTCGCGCTGTTCTTCATTGTTGCGGGCCTTTTCGTCGCCCGCACCAATCCGGCCCGCCCTTCACGCTGACGGATCAGGATCCGATCAACGTCCAGCAAGTCATGACCTCCCCCAGAGGGGGAGGTTTGAGACGCTTCGCTTGAACCACTAGAAGTGGTTTTGTTAGGTTTCAATAATTAGGCTTGAACATATCGGCATAGTCAGATGCCTTGTCCTGCTTCTCCTGATTACGGATATAGCGTCTGACGACCTCCTCTTGATAGCCCGTTGTTGAGACAAAGTATCCACGTGCCCAAAAGTGATATCCCTTGTAACGACGTTTCCGGGCATATTTGTTTGCCACGTAAAGCGCCGTTTTTCCTTTCAAGAACCCCACTATATGGGCCACAGAATATTTGGGTGGGATCGAGATCAACATATGAACATGGTCAGGCATCAGATGCCCTTCCTCAATATGGCATCCTTTCTGGGATGCCACTTTGCTAAATTGATCTCGCAACTCAAGCCGCAAGTCTCCGTAGAGACGTTTGGTGCGGTACTTGGACCCGAAGACCACGTGATATTTGCAGTCCCAAGTGCTGTGTGATAGGTGATTTTTGTCCATAAAAACCTCCTCGCTTGCTTTCTTAAAACCACGCCAATGGTTCAAGTGAGGAGGTCTCTTACTGAAAATGTAGAACCTGTCCAGTCCTCCACCGGAGGTGGAGGTTTATTTCAGATAGAATAAAAAAGCGGGCTCCGGCCCGCTTTATTCATTCCGCACAATATCCGCCTCACATGGGATCAAGAACGGCGCCGTCAACAAACCCTATGATACCATTCACCTTGATCTCGCAGGCATGCCGCTTGAGCATCGAGCGACGCTCTCGGGTTGAACCATAGGCCCAGGAGCGGAAATTGAATTCGGGTCTGCACCAGCGCATGACAACCCCTTCGGTGCCCTTGGCAAGGGGCGCCTTGATGGCGGATCCCACCTCAGGCGCACTGCGGATGGCGGTGTCCTTGGTCACGACATAAAGTGTGTCGTAGGGACTTTGCGCCCCTCTCGCAGCAAGGGCGTGCTCTGATGCTGCAACACTGACCAACAGGCTCACACCACAAAGCGCGAACGCAAGACCTCTTTGTCGCATTTCATTCTCCCTTCAGTCTGTCTCAAGCCGCTCGGATCGCTTGAACCAAACGGCCCTATCAATCCGCATCTCGATCATTGGGCCACACATTGCCCGTGGCAAGCTCCACCACGTTGCCGAACGGATCGCGAAAATAGAAGCTTTCCCCACCAAGCGGCCAGTTGGCCCGACTCACGATATTGATCCCCTTGGCTTCCAAATAGGCTTGCCAACCGTCGATATCCCGCGCTGAAATCCTGAAGGCGAAATGGCCGATCCCATCCATCCGGTGCCCCGGAACCACGGCGCCACCAATCTCACTATCTGCGTCACAGGCCCCTCTCAGGCACACGATCAGAATCTGGCTCGGCGCAACGTTATAGGCGCAGATTCGGGGACCTTTGATCATTCGTTCAAAGCCGAGCAAGCCGTTGTAAAAGCCATGGGCCTCATCAAGATCATCGACATAAACCGGCGTTTCCAGAACCCCCTTGATGGGAGGCGCGGCTCGGTTTGGCTGTTCTGTCACCGGATAAACTCCTTATGACTGGAAAAAGAAAATTCAGGAAAGGCCGAACCACCAGCCGGCAAGCCCGAGAAAGGCAAAGAACCCGACCACGTCCGTGACCGTGGTGATAAAGACCCCCGAAGCGATGGCTGGGTCCGCACCGACCTTGGTCAGCCCGATGGGAATGAGAATACCCGAAACACCGGCAAAAAAGAGATTGACCACCAAAGCCGTGCCGATGACCAAACCAAGCTGGTAGCTGTCAAACCAGAACGTGGCAATCAGGCCCAGAATGACGGCAAAAGCAAACCCATTGAGCACCGCCACAGTTACTTCTCTGGTCACGACACGCAGCACGTTGAAGCTGTCCAGTTCCTGCGTTGCGAGCGCTCGCACGGCAACCGTCATGGTCTGGGTTGCAGCGTTGCCCCCCATGGAGGCAACAATCGGCATCAGTACAGCCAGAGCCACCATCTGCTGGATCGTGGTATCAAAGAAGGCTATCACCCAGCTCGCAATGATCGCCGTCAGCAGATTGACCGACAGCCAGGTGAAACGCGACTTGACCGTATCGAAGACGGTATCGGTGATTTCCTCGGCGCCAACACCACCAAGGCGTTTGATGTCTTCATCGGCCTCTTCATGAATGACGTCGACGATGTCATCAATGGTGATGACACCGACAAGACGATCACCTTCATCAAGCACAGCAGCGGACAAAAGGTCATAACGCTCGAAGACCCTCGAGACATCCTCTTGATCCTGCGTTGCTTCGACAAAATGACGTTCTTCATGCAGGATGGATGATATCTTGGTCGAGCGCTGAGAGCGCAAGAGCGTATTAAGAGACACGTCACCAAGCAGCCGAAAGCCCGGATCAATGACAAAAATCTGGTGAAAGACGTCCGGCAGATCCGGCGTCTCACGCATGTAATCAATCGTCTGGCCGACGGTCCAGAACGGCGCGACCGCGATAAAAGACGTCTGCATCAATCGGCCAGCCGAATCCTCCGGATAGTCCAAAGACCGATTGATGTGCATCCGCTCCAAAGCCGGCAGAGCAGCCAGAACCTCGTTGCGGTCTTCCTCTTCCATGTCTTCAAGGATGAGAACCGCGTCGTCCGAATCGAGTTCGCTGATGCCCTCGGCCAACCGAGCATTTGGCAGGGCCTCGACGATCTTGGCACGCAGGGAATCTCCAAGCTCAACCAGCGCGACAAAATCGAAGTCATCAGCCAGAAGCTCAAGAAAGTCGGCGCGATCCTTGGGATTAAGGGCCTCGATGATGTCACCAAGATCCGCTTCATGCAGATCCTGAGTGAGATTGAGCAGCGCGTCCACATCACGCGCTTCAACGGCCTCTTCGACCTGCCGATAAAACTCGGCAGAGATCATGCCGCGCTCATCACGCACCTCCGGCTTGTGGGAATTGTCATCGTGATCCTGGAACTCGGCTTGCATCAAATGACCTCATGTCGTGCCGGACGGCATTGGGAACTCTACTTCCTTGTGCCGCAAAGCGCGTCCCGACTTCAAGCCTTGTTTCCGGTGAGACACCGAATTAACTGGCCAACCTGTTCAGAATAGCGCTCTGGACCAGAAAGGAAAGCGCCATTCGAGACTTCGATAGAACCAGTCTTGATGCCGAGCATCAAGGCACCGTGCGAATGGGCAAAAGCCGCCCTCCCCGACTGTCGCCTTTAAACCCGCAAAAGGTGTCAACAACTCGAACAGAGCGAACGTCTAGAACCCTTGGAATATTCGTGTTTTCAAGTCCGTGCTCAACCGTCCCTCTGAGGCACTGCAAGGATTGGGGGCACCATCGAGAAAATGTGCAATGACCCGTTCTATAAAGGGCTGGTGCACATGCTCGGGATCCGGATATTCCAAAGTTGCAACAGTGCCGTCCAGCCTCAGCTCAATTGGGCAGGCCGAAAAGAAACTCATGCTGACCGAACCTTTGTCACCGTGGATCATGACCTTCTCTTCTTCCTCAGATATTGCATAGGCACACAGGCCGACCGCGGAGATGGTCTCGAAATCCAGAAGATATGTGACGAGATCTTCCGCCGGATAAAGCTTGGACTGATGCTTCTTCAAGCCTGTTGCCGCGCGTGGCGCGCCGAACACATAGGTCAGCCAGTCCAGAGTGTGGGATTGCACATCGACGAAATAGCCGCCCCCGCCTGTGTCCTCATCCAGTTTCCAAGCTTGACCAGGCTTTGTCTCGGCAGTCAGGAAATGGCGCACCTCAATCAGCCGCACTTCGCCGATTGCGCCCGATTGCACCAGTTTGCGCATTTTCTCAAACCGCGACAGAGCGCGCCTGTAATAGGCAACACACAGCTTACGGCCGGTTTCCTGAACAACCGCTTCAATCGCGGCACACTCGTCCGGCGTCATGCCCATTGGTTTCTCAAGCAGCACGTCTTTGCCCGCCCGAAGCGCCGCAATCGCATAGTCCTTATGGGAATTGGGCGGCGTGGCAATGTAGATCGCGTCAAGATCCGGATTGGCCAAAAGCGCTGATGCATCAGACGTCCAGTCCGGCACGCCGTGGCGGCGCGCATAGTCAGCGGCCTTGTCTTGATCGCGGCGCATGACGGAGTGAACCTCCGACCGATCGACCTTCTGCAACGCCGGACCGCTTTTCACCTCCGTGACATCGCCGCATCCCAAAATGCCCCAACGAACCTTCTCTGAGCTCTGCTGTTCCACAGTTCGTGTCCTTCCCATAAAGCACCAATAATGAGGAGCCAGAAACTACAGGAAGCCCTGCGGAATGTATAGGTCGATCCAGATATAAGGCGTTGATCTCCTGAGATTTCATCAATTGGCCCAAAGAGGTGGCTCCTCCTTTTCGACCCATGATCTGATGGCGTCCTTTAGCCAAGAGCCAAATCAGATCACTAAAGCCGACCGGCACCAATCCGATGTCGGCGAATAGAAAAGCCTGTGCCCAAGCGCACTGCATCTTTGTTTTTTGGAGCCGGATAATTGCTGGATCTGCGAAAAGCGATGCGAGATGAGCCCGTTGAAGAAAAAAACTTCCGGCCGCAGCAAAAATTTTGCGAATTTAGCCTTTTGGGAGTGCGGCAGAATTGTGACTTTTTTGCCGTTCGTTCCTTGAGATGCGCAAACTAGACGCTGCAGAATACGCAATTTCGCACCCCATTTCAGCATCAATTCATGCCGATTGAACCAAATTTATCAGCTTTAAATTGATAGAAATCGAACATATGCATCTTTTGATTTCGGTTATGTGCCGCTTTATCAGAGTTCAAGGATATCTATATGAAATAATTGTCAAATTTTGTTACACGGCAAATCAAAAGTGTGAAGAAAACTCTCTTGAAGAGCGCGATTTGCCTCCCCATTTCATGAGGTGTCGAAACCAATTAAACGAAAAGGAACACGACAATGAGAAAACCTGCAATGGCATTATCCGTACTCGCTCTGGCACTCGTCACGTATGCTGCGCCTTCTTTGGCCGCTGAGCGCGTTGACTCGCAGAGCATGACCGCGCCTCAGGTCAAACAGCTCATTAAGGATCAGGGCAGCGTGATCCTGTCGACTGGCCAGTACAATTTTGATCGGTATGTTGCCAATGACTCTCACTGCTACATCGGTGAAAAAGCTGAAGCAGCATTCGTTCCGACTGCCAATTCCAGTTCAAGCTTCGTTGGCTATACCTGTAAATTGGACCTGAGCGACGCCTGAGCCAATCGGTCTTTGTAACCGAGAAGCGGAACGATAAATGACGGTTCCGACGATCGGACCAGCAGCAATCGCGAACTCCCGCAGGTTCGCCCTTTGCTCTGCCTTTAGGTCCGGCCGTTAGGTCTGAAAATCAGCTCCGGTTCAATTGCAACAAAAGTCCGCCGCGGCACTGCATCCCCCGATGCGAGCGCCGTGGTGGACTTTTTTATTTTGTAAAGGCGGTGCAAGCAAGACAACCGCGTTGAGCCACTATCCCTCAACCCAATTTTCAAGACATCGAGAAAAGTCCAAACAAAAAAGCCCCGGCCCATCGGGCTCGGAGCTTTTTTATGGTGCGGCTGAGACGCGCCAGAGGTGAAACTAAACTGGCAGAATTAAGTCATTTACATGCATTCAGATCACCCAAAGTTACACAATTTGTTACACATAATGTTTTACAGTTGGTGCAGCATACGCGCCTTATAGCAAAACTACCACTCACTCATCGATTATGCTTCTAAAAGTGCAATATACCTTGGAGAAGCGCGAACACTGACTAAATCCGGATCATGAGAAATATGATTTTTGTCGGGAAGCGTGCGATCTTTGAGACATTGTTCTAGCTCGTCTAGTGCCAAGCCTATTTCTCCAACTAAAGCATGTAAACAGGCCAGATTATAGCTCGCCCGTCCATCAATTGCCTTCGTACGCTGCAATTTCTCATAAGCTTGCTGGAACTTCTCTGACTGGGCGTCTCCGTCAAGACCCTGAGCCTCATCGCTCAGCGCAGCGCCCCAATTGTTCAACGCTTCATGCTTGTCGGGTTTGATCCGAACCGCCTCGGCAAATTTCTCATAAGCTTGCTGGAACTTCTCTGACCGGGCGTCTCCGTCAAGACCCTGAGCCTCATCGCTCAGCGCAGCGCCCCAATTGTAAAACGCTTCATGCATCTCGGGTTTGATCCGAACCGCCTCGGCATATTTCTCATAAGCTTGCTGGAACTTCTCTGACCGGGCGCCTCCGTCAAGACCTTGAGCCTCATTCATCAGCGCATTGCCCCAATTGTTCAACGCGTCATGGTTGTCGGGCTTGATCCGAACCGCCTCGGCATATTTCTCATAAGCTTGCTGGAACTTCTCTGACCGGGCGTCTCCGTCAAGACCCTGAGCCTCATCGCTCAGCGCAGCGCCCCAATTGTAAAACGCTTCATGCATCTCGGGTTTGATCCGAACCGCCTCGGCATATTTCTCATAAGCTTGCTGGAACTTCTCTGACCGGGCGCCTCCGTCAAGACCTTGAGCCTCATTCATCAGCGCATTGCCCCAATTGTTCAACGCGTCATGGTTGTCGGGTTTGATCCGAACCGCCTCGGCAAATTTCTCATAAGCTTGCTGGAACTTCTCTGATCGAGCGTCTCTGTCAAGACCCCGAGCCTCATCAACAAGCCCATTTGCGGCCGAAACATATCTCCACCCACTTATTCTTTTTGCTTCGACAGAATATTCAGAAATGTCAGTTTGCTCTTCTACTGGAACCCCGGCAATCAAAGCGGCGGCATCTTTTTCCTCATCCGTTCGATCGTCTTCCCACTGTTGTGAAATGCGATTCAAATGCAACAACGTCTCATGCAAAACTGCTGTCTCACTCTCTTCGCCAATGGGGAATTCAGGAAGTGGACGCAACTGTGCCATCACATGTTTTGGTGGGTTCTCCATGATAGGAAGCGGCCAGCATTCTAGTCCCCGCGCAATTTCGATCATTGAAAGGTCAAAATCACAGCCACCAATGTAAAATGCATAAGGCTTCTCAAACAAAGGCTTGATGTAACTTCCAGGCTCTTCTTCATAACCCAGTCAAAACAATCGACTGTCGCCATTGTATGCTTCAAGCATTGTTTGAAAAACACCGTCAGCGTCGCCACTATAACCAGCCACAATCGTCACGTGATTGCACAGACTATCTTGAATGAGCGGACGAAGATTCTCGGCATGATTACGTGTCTCTTCTTCCGTATTCAAAAGCTTAAGTCCATAGCTCTGGCCGTGCAAATGGAAGACCGCCTTATCCGCCAATCCAGAAATATTTGATGCTGGTGCAATGCCGAAATCGTAAACCGGCAAATGCTCGCCAAGGAGACTAAAAGCTTGTTCCAAGAGGAAATCAAAATTGAAGGAAAGCACTCTCTTAACGTTCGATTGCTTAATGATGCTTGCCAAGGCGACGTGACCCCAATTCAGACTAGCATCCCGCAATAAAGGTTCAATCAACGCTTTGCGCTCTTGTGGCGAAAGCTTGGACATAACCTTACCGTAATTGCTCTTGTCTTCTTTTGAGAGCCCCCTCAAACAATGTCCGTATTTGTCGGCGATAAGAGCGACAAGCCCTGAAGCTAAGGGTATACCAGCACTTTTAGAGGCACCGGCGCCAATTATGAAAGAAATTGCTTCAGCTTGTCTGATGTAATACCAACGGCATTTAATTCTGACCTTCTTGAGCCCATTTTCTCATACCTATTGAATGGATGATGGTTGGGTTGGCGGAGAGGCTCTTCCATGCTTGGCAACCAGCATCAAGAATGGCGGCATAGTCTTCGAAGACCCGATTGGACAGGAAGGTACCGCGCAGATACTGCCAAATATTCTCAACTGGGTTCAGTTCCGGTGATTTGGAAGGCAACAGGAGGATGGTGATATTCTTGGGCACGTTGAGTCTGCTTGTCGTATGGGACTATGGAGAATTTTGTGCCCTGGCGCTTTGATTACGCCATTTGGAAACGATCTTCGAACATTATTGCGAACTGGCTTTTCACTGAGTGCCATTCGCGCACGGAGCGTTTCCATTCCACAGAAGTAGCATTCAGGGCGAGATAAATCAATTTCGCAGCTGCCTCGTCACTGGGGAAATGCCCGCGGGAGCGAACGGCCCGGCGGATTTTCGAGTTCAGTGCTTCAATGGCGTTCGTGGTGTAGATCAGCCTGCGCACTTGGGGCGGATAGTCAAGGAACGGGATCACCTCGTTCCAAGTCCGGCGCCAACTCGGCGCGATTGCCGGGTATTTGGCGGCAAGGTCGCTGTTTTCGAACTCCGCCAGCGCAGTCTCCGCGGCTGCTGCGTCCACAGCGGTGTAGACAGCCTTAAGAGCCGCTGCGACGGCCTTGCGATCCTTGTAGCTGGCAAAGCTCATGGAATGGCGCAGCAGATGCACGATACAGGTCTGGACCTGGGTCTGAGGAAAGGCTGCCTCGATGGCCTGGGGGAAGCCCTTCAGACCGTCCACGACGGCGATGAGAATGTCCTGAACGCCACGGTTGCGCAGATCGCTGAGAACTTTAGCCCAGAACTTGGCACCCTCATTGGCCTGGAACCAAAGCCCCAGAACGTCGCGGGTGCCGTCCGGGAGAACAGCCAGGGCCACAAAAACCGCCTTGTTCAGAACCACGCCGTCGGTGCGGATCTTGACCCGGATCGCGTCCATGAACACAATCGGATAACACGGTTCCAGCGGGCGGTTCTGCCAGGCGGTCACTTCCTCCATCACGGCATCGGTGATCGCCGAAATCAGGCTCGGGGACGCCTCTATACCATAGATATCCTCGATATGCCCCTGGATCTCGCGGGTCGTCATCCCGCGCGCGTACATGCTGATGATCTTGGTGTCGAACTCGGGAAAGCGGCGCTGATACTTGGCGATCAGCAGAGGATCAAAGCTGCCGTTGCGGTCACGGGGAATGTCGAGAATGACCTTCCCGCTGTCGGTGGTCACCGTCTTCTGGCTGCGGCCATTGCGACGATTTGGCGCCTGGTTCGCGCCTTCAGGCGGCGCATCGGCGCGTTCTTCGGTCAGATGCTCGTCCAGTTCGGCGCTCAGGGCTCGTTCGGCC